>JAEEGL012076589.1_pt1 | contig 74222 bp, 70 predicted proteins | sample 9134231 | NCBI WGS metagenome assembly JAEEGL01 (sample SAMN16246548, study PRJNA631951) | gut metagenome | biome: gut microbiome; feature: rumen; material: fiber-attached | host: Bos | place: Iran: Karaj | collected 2018-10 | reverse complement strand
TCCAGAGCCAGTAGAAATCATAGCCCTGCATCAGCTGGTAGCTGAATTCGGTGAAGGACATGCCCTCGGAGGAGTCGCGCGAGAGGCGCTTCTTCACGGAGTCCTTCGCCATCATATAATTGACGGTGATGTGCTTGCCGATGTCGCGGATGAAGTTGATGAAAGAATAATCCTTCATCCAGTCGTAGTTGTTCACGAGCTCCGCCTTGTTGGGCGCGTCGGAGTCGAAATCGAGGAACTTCCCGAGCTGCGCCTTGATGCCCGCCACGTTGTGGGCGAGGGTCGCCTCGTCGAGCAGGTTGCGCTCCTGGCTCTTCATCGACGGGTCGCCGATCATGCCCGTGGCGCCGCCGACCAGCGCGTACGGCTTGTGGCCGCAATTCTGGAAATGTTTCAGGATCATCACGCTGACCAGGTGCCCGATGTGCAGGGAGTCGGCCGTCGGGTCAATTCCGACGTACGCCGCCTGCGGGCCTTCCATCAATTTCTCTTCCGTTCCCGGCATGATATCCTGGATCATGCCGCGCCATTTCAGCTCTTCAACAAAATTCTTCATCGCTTCGATTCAAATTAGTCTGCAAATTTACTAAAATATAACTAAATTTGCACGCTCCGCAGCCAGTGCTCCTGCAAAACCGTGGCCGCCCGTGGCCTCGTGAACGGGAGGGGCCCAGCCGGCAGGCTGGGAGAGATAGCGCGAAGCGCGTAGTTTTGCAGGAGTAGCTGGCTGCGGAGAGGGGATGAAATTATTTATTTACAATACATTATGAGAAAGAAAATCGTTGCAGGCAACTGGAAGATGAATACGACCAGACCTGATGGTATCGAACTGGCGAAGGCTGTGGCGGCCCGCGCCGCGGAAGTTCCGGCCGGTGTCGGCCTCATCATCGCCCCGCCTTTCACCCACCTCTGCTGCTGCGGCAAGCAGCTCGAGGGCACGAAGGTCGAGCTCTCCGCCCAGAACTGTGCCGACCACACCAGCGGCGCCTACACCGGCGAAGTCTCCGTCGATATGCTGAAGGCCGTCGGCTGCCAGTGGACCATCCTCGGCCACTCCGAGCGTCGTCAGTACTACGGCGAGACCGACGAGAAGCTCGTCGAGAAAGTGAAGCTCGCCCTCGCCGCCGGTCTCGGCGTCATCCTCTGCGTCGGTGAGAACCTCGCCGAGCGCGAGGCTGGCAAGCACTTCGACGTGTGCGCCGCCCAGACCAAGAACGTCCTCTACAACTTCAGCGCCGAGGACATGAAGAAGATCGTCATCGCCTACGAGCCCGTCTGGGCCATCGGCACCGGCAAGACCGCCACGGCCGAGCAGGCTGAGGAGATCCACGCCTCCATCCGTAAAGTTCTCGCCGACAAGTTCGGCCAGGCCGTCGCGGACGACACCACGATCCTCTACGGCGGCTCCTGCAAGCCGTCCAACGCGAAGGAACTCTTCGCCCAGCCCGACATCGACGGCGGCCTCATCGGCGGCGCCGCGCTCAAGGCGGACGATTTCATCCAGATCGCTCTCTCATTCTAAGATGCGCACCGTCAGGCCGATCCGGCCTGCGTCGCTCCATAACCAGACCATATCACCCTCGAGTCGTACGACCTCGAGGGTGAGGTTTTTTCTGGTGAGCACCTCGCGCTCCGTGGTCCAGGTCAGGTTCGCGGTCATGCGCTGGCCCAGCGTGACGGGTATCTGCGAGAAGTTCGCCACGAAGAAGTCCGACATCGTGTCGGTGTAGGCGCGGAACTCCCGCATCTCGCGGCTGAAGGCCAGCTGGCAGGTGTTCGACTCGTAGCTGAACGCGATGCTGCCGCCCACCAGCAGGCGCACGCCCTCGTTCTCGCAGAACGCGGCGCGCTGCCGCTCGTCCTGGCAGCCCGTCAAGGCCATCAGGCACAGCAGCAATATGACACCCAGCCGTCTCATTGCACGATGATCTCCTTATACAACGTCTCCGACGTGCCGTCGGTATGGTAAATCCTGGCGCGCAGCCTGCCGCTCTTGCGGAGCGTGTAGCGCCCGTCCGCCTCCGGCGCGATGCGCACGCCGTCCAGCGTCCACTCCACGGCATCCACCTCCGTGGCGTTGAACACCCGCAGCGGGATCTGGCTGCCCGGCGGGAAGCTGCCGTCCACATTGCGCGTAGCGCCGCTCAGATAAATATAAGGATACGTCCCCCCGCGCCGCACCTTCGTCGAGAAGCCGCCGTCCGCGCTGTACCGCTCCCGCTCGGTGACGTTCAGCGTCACCGAGAAATGGTAATACGTGCCCGGCTGCAGCCCCTCCAGCGTGCAGCTGGTCGCGTCGGACGGCAGTTCGCGGCTTTGCAGCCCGGGCGCGCCATCCGGACACCAGCTGACCGTGATGCCGCCGGCCCGCAGGGACGGGTCGGCCTTCCAGCGAAGCACGGCAGCGTCCTGATAGACAGACATTTCTGTCAGGGTGATCGGCTGCAGTACGGTGAAGTGCAGGCCGCCCTCGCCGTCCGAGCGGATGCCCGTCAGGGCCAGCCCGGAGGCGGCTCCGCTCCACGCGCGGAACGCTGCGGGCGTGTCCGACCCGAAGGGCTCGTAGCCGCCCGTCACCACCGGTCGCGCGCAAGGGTGCGCCGGATGATTGTTCACGATCCCGTAGTCCCAGCGGTCGCGTGCTGACAGCTCCCGGTCGTAGCCGGGGGAGTAGCCGGCCGGATTGCCCGACCGATCCACGTGGTAGACATACAGCCCGTCCGCGCGCGCCTCGAAGAGGAAGCACTCGTCCTTGCTGTCGGTCAGCGCCTTCAGATAGCGGCGCCCGCTGAGCAGCGGCGTCAGGTGGTAGGCCCCCGTCGAGAGCGTGTCGCAGCGGCCCAGACCCAGCAGATCGAACTCGACCGGCCCGAAGTCCGGCGGGGTCGCCTTCCGGCAGCCATCGTCCATCAGCGACAGCCCCCCGAGGCCGGGATCCAAGCCGCCGGACTGCTCGCCGTCGGTGTCGTAGAGGTCCGGCAGCCCGAGCGCGTGGGCGAATTCGTGGCAGAAGATGCCAATTCGCCCCTCCGGCGCCACCGTGTATTTGTCTATCTTGATATTCTTGATAATCAGCGGACTGCCGCCGCCCGCCGAGAGCTTTCTCTGCTGCGGATAGATGTCGTTCGCGACGCCGCTCTCGTGCTGGCCCGTGCCCGCATACAGCAGCATCACATTGTCCACCGCACCGTCCCCGTCGCTGTCGTACTGCGCCCAGTCCACCTGCCCCTGCAGCGCCGCACAGGCTTCCCGCACCGCATCGCCCAACCGCACGTCCCGCCGGTCGGGATAGTCCGAGCCGTACCACGCCGTCTCATGGCCCAGTTTTACCTGCGGCCCCAGCGTGAACTCGAACGCCGTCTTCCCGTATTGCCGATTGAAATAGGCCTGTGCCTGCTGCACCATCGCCGCCTGCTCGCTCCGCCCGGCGGCGAACTCCCGGTCCTCAAACTCCACCGGGATCACCACCATCCGAAAGATAGCTATTAGCGTTAGTGCAAACATATCCCGAAGGTACATACAATCCCGGACAAATCCAAGCCGCTGCCGGTGCGTTGGCCGTGCGTGCGCCTGCGCACGTTTGCCTGTGCGGTCGGGGGCCGTGTGCGCGGGTGCGTCGGGTCGGCTGCGGCAATAGCTTTGATAGCCGTAGGCAGGCGGGAATGCCTGGGAGCGATGAGCGAGCAGGCATTTCTGCCTGCCTGGCGGTATAATAAGTTTGTGGTTATAAATATAATGATTACCTTTGCAGGCATTTCGAAAATCAGCAATGGTTTTGGTGCAATGGGATCTGGCCCCGCGTCAGATTGAGTAACACATTTTAAATTAAAGTAATGCAACATTTTGAACTGAAAGGCACGACCCGCAAGGTCGGCAACAAGGCCGTCATCAAAGCATTCCGCCGCGAAGGCCTCGTCCCGTGCAACCTGTACGGACTCGGCATGGAGAACGTCCTCTTCACCGTCAACGCCAAAGAACTCAAAGCCCTCACCGACACCCCGAAGTCCTACATCGTGGACCTCGTTCTGGATGGTGCCAAGAAGGCCCAGACCGCCGTTCTTCACGAACTGCAGTGGCACCCGGTCACGGACGCCTGCCTCCACGTTGACTTCCTCGCCGTGGACGAGAAGAAGCCCATCGCCATCAGCGTTCCCCTCGTGATCGAAGGCCACGCCAAGGGTGTGCAGCAGGGTGGTAAGTTCTATCAGAACGCCCGTAGCATCAAGGTCTGCGCCCTCCTGAAGGACCTCCCTGATGAGGTGACCGTCGATATCACTCCGCTCGGTCTGGACAAGCGCATCAAGGCTGGTGACATCCAGCTCAAGAACGTCGCCGTCGTCTCCGACAAGGACACGATCATCTGCGGCGTCAAGACCACGCGCAATGTCACTGCTGCTGCGGCTGCTGAGGAGTAAACCCGACCCCGCCGTGTCAGAGAAGTCTTACCTGGTCGTCGGACTCGGCAACATCGGGGCCGAATACGCCGCCACGAGACACAACATCGGCTTTATGATATTGGATGCCTGGGCTCAGGCATCCAATGTCGTTTTCGAACCTGCCCGCTACGGCGACGTCGCGCTCGTACGCGACAAAGGCCGCGAGTTCCATCTGCTGAAGCCCTCGACCTATATGAATCTGAGCGGGAATGCCGTCCGCTACTGGCAGCAGAAGCTCGACATCGAGCTGGACCACATTCTCATCATCTGCGACGACATCAATCTTCCCTTCGGGACGCTCCGCCTGCGCGCCTCCGGCTCCGACGGCGGCCACAACGGCCTGAAGAACATCACCGAGCTCCTCGAGAGCCAGAACTGGGCGCGTCTGCGTGTCGGCGTCGGCCACGAATTCGCCCAGGGACAGCAGATCAATTTCGTGCTGGGCGACTTCTCCGAAGAGCAGAAAAAAGAGATCCCTGAGCTGGCAAAAAAGATCATCGCCGGCGCCCGCACCTGGGCCTTCGTGGGCATCGGCCAGGCCATGAATCAGCTCAATATCCGTCCAAAAATGACGGAAAATCTGGAGAAAAGCGCTAAATAAGGGCCTGAATGCCCGTATTTTTACACTTTTTAGCTGAAAAATATTTGTGATTCTATTTTTTTTGGCTAACTTGCACCACGACAATTGGATGACACTTATTCACAAACCAATAAAACTAATAGTACAATGAAAGCACTTTTGGAAAAAATCTACGCGGAGGCCTCGGCTTTCGGTAAGGACGCTGCTCTCCAGCTGAACAAGGGTAACAAGGCCGCTGGCGCTCGCGCTCGCAAGGCTGCCCTCGAACTCATGAAGGACCTCAAGGAGTTCCGCAAAGTTTCCGTTGCTGAGGCGAAGAAATAATTTTTTCGTTTTTCCTGCAACGTTTCCAAAACCTCCTGCATCTATGTTGTAGGTTTAGGTTTTAGTACACGTCTAAGAGTCGGCGAGCCGCGAGGCTAGCCGGCTCTTTTGCATTTCATGCAAAAGAGCCTATCGTTCCACTATGACTGAGGGGCGTTCCCCTCAGACTCCCCCAGTCGCTTTGCTCCGAGCTGCCACGCGGCACCATACCCGTCATTTGCCGACTCCGATCGGCGAATCTCCTACAACAAGGCACCCAGACACCGTCGAAGTGAATCCGTCCAGTAGGGGATCGAGAGGCCAAAGGTCTCCTTAATCTTGGTCTTGTCGAGAACCGAATAGGCCGGGCGCTTCACTGGACTCGGGAACTCGTCAGAATGACAAGGCAGAATCTCACAGGCGCTCCTATTGTCATGGCCGACCTGATCGGCCATCTCCACAATCATCTTGGCAAAGTCGAACCAAGAGCAAACGCCTTCGTTACTATAATGATAAATGCCCTCTTGGGGATGCGCCAGTATCGTGAGAATCGCATCCGCCAAATCCCCAGCGTAAGTAGGCGTGCCGGTCTGGTCGAAGACGACTTTGAGCTGCGGACGCGTGGCGGTGAGGTTGAGCATCGTCCGGACAAAGTTCTTGCCGAACTCAGAATACAGCCACGCCGTGCGAATGATCACATGCTTGCACCCCGTAGCCATGATTTTCTGCTCTCCCAGCAACTTCGTGGCGCCATATACTCCCGTGGGAGTGCCCTTCTGATCCTCCTTGCACGGAGTATTGTAAGGCTCCTTCCCGAAAACATAATCCGTAGAAATCTGCACCAGCCAGCCGCCAACCTCCTTCATCGCGATGGCCAGGTTCTCCGGAGCCGTTGCATTCAACTTCTCCACTAGGCCATACTTCTGAGGATCCTCGGCGCCATCCACATTCGTCCAGGCGGCACAGTTGATGATCGCGTCGATCCGGTGCTCGCGCACGATCGCACGGATCGCCTCCAAGTCGGTGATGTCCAGGCGGGTCGTCGAAGTGTCAACCCCCTCGCCGCCGAGCTTGTGTAGCATCGCCACGGACTCCTCGGAGGCCTCATTCACATCGGTAAATAGGAAATTGAAACCCGCGCGCGGGCGTTGTGGAGCCAGGACCCGCAGGGAGCAGCCCAGCTGCCCGTTGGCGCCAGTGACCAGAATGTTCATAGAGCAATAGGTTTTTCTGCGAGGGTGGGACGGTTGCGGTCCTTCTCGCTGAGCAACATCTTGTCAGGCGGAACGCGCCAATCGATGCCGAGCGCGGGGTCAAGCAATTGAATCCCGCCGTCCGCCTCCGGATGATAAAACTCATCACACTTATACTGGAACACCGCCGTCTCGCTCAGCACCGCGAAACCATGCGCAAAGCCCTTATCAATAAACACTTGCCGATGATTCTCCCCGCTGAGCTCCACCGCCACATGCTGGCCGTACGTCGGCGACCCGCGCCGCAGATCCACCGCCACGTCCAGCACCGTCCCGCGCACCACGCGCACCAACTTCGCTTGCGTAAACGGCGGCAACTGAAAATGCAGCCCGCGCACCACGCCGTAGGACGACATCGACTCGTTGTCCTGCACGAAATTCACCGGGTGCCCGATCACGGGCACGACCTGCGCATCGAAATCGCGCTGCGAAAAACTCTCGAAAAAATACCCCCGCGGATCCTCGAACACGCGCGGCTCAAGGATCAACACTCCCGGCAGATCTGTCTGAATGACGTTCATAACAACAAAGATAGAAAGAAATTGAGTATATTTGCAATTGATGTGTAGGTTAAAGAAATATTGGTTGCTGCTGGCGGCCATCGTCCTGGCGGCCTGCGACGGCATCGACCGCCCCTTCGAGGGGACTTACGATCAGGTGCTGATCTACTATGGCATGGGCTACAACAACCTCAGCGCCAACCTCAAGCAGAATCTCACAGACCTTCAGCGCGACGTTCTCCCGGGCCTGCGGCACGACAAGGCCATCCTGGCCTTCATCCACACGCCCGCCACGGCCGGCGACTACATCACGCCCAACCCGCCGGTGCTGATGCGCATCTACCGCGGCCAGGACGGCAAGCCCGTCTGCGACACCCTCAAGACCTACCCGGACATTAAGATCAGCGCCTCCGGCGAAACGCTCCGGCGGGTGATGAACGAGATCCGCGAATTGTACCCTGCACGGCGCTACGGAATGGTCGTTTCGTCGCACGGAAGCGGTTGGCTTCCTGCGAATTACGATAAAAATACCTACCCGCGTTCCATCGGCGAGCAGCAACAATCCTCGAAGTACCTCTGGATCGATCTTCCCGAGTTCGCCGCGTCCATCCCGTACCACCTGAATTTCCTCATTCTGGACGTCTGTCTGTCCGGCTGCGTCGAGGTGGCTTGGGAGCTTCGCGACGTCACCGATCAGCTCATCGTCTCGCCGGCGGAAATCATGCGCGACGGCATGGGCTATTCCATCCTCTCCTGGGATGTTTTTGCCTATGGCGAGCCTGACATGGTGACCTATTGCCAGCAGTACTACGACTACTACATGGAGCACGGCGGCGGCACCATCGCGCTGGTCGATTGCCATCAGCTCGAGCCCCTCGCGGAGGCCTTCCGGGACATCATCGAAGCGCACCGTGACGCGTTGAATTATAATACTTTGTACTATACCGTCCAGCGCTACTACTACAGTTCCACGCCGCTCATCTTCTTCTACGATCTGCGCGATCTGGCTGTCCAGCTCGGCGCCACGCCGGACGAGCTCGCCCGGCTCGACGCCGCCCTTGCCGACGCCGTTCCCTGCCACCGCGAGACCCCGACCTTCATAGGTCTCAAACTTGAGCGCTGCTGCGGCCTCTCCGTCTATCTCCCCGACCCCTCCCGCCCGGTCCTGAACGCGTTCTACAGTAAGCTCTCCTGGAACCAGGCTGTCGGCCTGGTCCAATAGCTTCCGGCTGGCCCTCCCTCGCGGGCGGCCAGGCCTCTCTCCTCTCGATATTCCGGGCTCCCTTTTCGTCATTCGCCGACTTGATCGGCGAATCTCCTCGTGCGCGGGCGTAGTGGGATCGGAGTAGCCGTGGTGATTTGTGATTAATATTTGGTAGAGTGCTGAAATATTGCTAAATTTGTGTTTGTATAGTATTCTGGATAGAATACTTATACAACAGGATTGCAGAACCGGCTCTTGGATAGGAGCGCGACTGCCGTGCGGGCCGATCCCGCCAATCCGAACCACTACCCGGCACTACAACTACTGAAGGCCGGGGAGTAAAAGAAATGTCCTCCGCACACCGTGCCCAACCCACATCTGATCGAACCATCCCCTGACGGACTCCACTGGTACGCCCTCAAGGTGTTCTACAACCGGGTCGTCCATCTCAAGTCCCTGCTGCCGGCCGGGATCGAGAGCTACGTCCCCCTCCACACCGTGGAGACCCACGCACAGGGGCGGCTCGCCTACAAGGAAGAGCCGCTCATCCCGTCACTGCTCTTCGTGCGTTGCACGGCGGAATGGCTCGTCAACTTCAAGCATGACCACAACGAGGACTTCATGTACTACACGGCCCCGGAGAAAAAGACCCCCGGGCCCATCCGGGACGAGGAAATGCGCTCCTTCATCCTGGTCACCTCCGCCGAGGCGGGTCGCAACGCCCAGTACTTCGGTGCCGACGCGCCCGAGTATCACACGGGCGATCGTGTGCGCGTGACGGGCGGGATCTACGCGGGCGCCGAGGGCTACATCAAGCGCATCAAGAAGGATCGCAAGTTGATCGTTGCCGTCAGCGGCATCGCCGTCGTCGCGGTCAGTTACATCCATCCCAGTTTCCTGGAGAAACTTTAACCTTGTCGTCATTCGCCGACTCCGATCGGCGAATCTTTTAGCAAATGAAAATAGCAGTCGCCGGCACCGGCTACGTGGGCCTGAGCATCGCCACGCTACTCTCGCAGCGGCACACCGTCGTGGCCGTGGACGTGATTCCCGAGAAGGTCGAAAAGATCAACAACAGGATCAGCCCCATTCAGGACGAGTATATCGAGAAATATCTGACCGAGAAGCAGTTGGATCTCACCGCGACCCTGGACGCCCGGGCGGCTTACGCGGGCGCCGACTTCGTCGTCATCGCCACGCCGACCAACTACGACCCGGTCAAGAACTTCTTCGATACCAGTCACGTCGAGGAAGTCATCCAGCTGGTTCTGGAGGTGAACCCCGCTGCCGTGATGGTCATCAAGAGCACCATCCCGGTCGGCTTCACCGCCTCGATGCAGCAGAAGTACCCCGCCGCGAAGCTCCTCTTCAGCCCGGAGTTCCTCCGCGAATCCAAGGCCCTCTACGACAACCTGTATCCCTCCCGCATCATCGTCGGATACGATAAGGCCAGCGCGCCTGGGGTCCAGGGTTCGCCGGACCAGAAAAAATGGTTCGGCGAATCCCTGGACGCCCCGGCTCCACAACGCCCCCGCACGAAAGAGGCATCCCCGGCCCCCACAGGCGTCACCCCCGACCTGATCGGGGGTCTCCACGCAGAAGCAGAACAGTTCGCGCAGCTACTGAAAGAGGCCGCCCTCAACGACCCGGAGGTCCTCCTGATGGGCACCACCGAGGCCGAAGCCGTCAAGCTCTTCGCAAACACCTACCTGGCGCTGCGGGTGTCGTACTTCAACGAGCTGGACACCTACGCCGAGATGAAGGGCCTCGACACGAAGGCGATCATCGAAGGCGTCTGCCTCGACCCGCGGATCGGGACGCACTACAACAACCCGTCCTTCGGGTATGGCGGCTACTGCCTCCCCAAGGACACCAAGCAACTGCTGGCGAACTACGAGGACGTCCCCGAGAACCTCATCGGGGCCATCGTCGAGAGTAATCGTACGCGCAAGGACTTCATCGCGGACCAGGTGCTGCGAAAGGCCGGGTACTACGACTACTACTCCGCCGGGCAGTTCGACGGCGCCAAGGAGCACCCGTGCGTCATCGGCGTCTTCCGCCTGACCATGAAGACCGGCTCCGACAACTTCCGGCAGTCCGCCATCCAGGGCATCATGAAGCGCATCAAGGCCAAGGGCGCGACGGTCATCGTCTACGAGCCCGCCCTTCCCGACGGCTCCACCTTCTTCGGGTCGGAGGTCGTGGGCGACCTGGCCGCCTTCAAAGCCCGCTCCGCCGCCATCATCGCCAACCGCTACGACGCGGTGCTGGACGATGTGGCGGAGAAAGTTTATACCCGAGATCTTTTTAAACGCGACTAGCACCCCGATATGAAAGGAATCGTCCTCGCCGGAGGCTCCGGCACCCGCCTCTATCCGATCACGAAGGGCGTCAGCAAGCAACTGCTGCCCATCTACGACAAGCCGATGGTGTACTACCCTATCAGCGCGCTGATGCTGGCGGGCATCCGGGAGATCCTCATCATCAGCACTCCGCAGGACCTGCCCGGCTTCCGGCGCCTGCTGGGCGACGGCTCCGACTACGGCGTGCGCTTCGAATACGCGGAGCAGCCTTCGCCGGACGGGCTGGCGCAGGCGTTCATCATCGGGGAGGAGTTCATCGGCGACGACAGCGTCTGCCTCGTGCTGGGCGACAACATCTTCCACGGCAACGGCTTCACCAGCCTGCTGAAGGCCGCCGTCGCCGACGCTGAGGGCGGGAAAGCCACGGTCTTCGGCTATTGGGTCTCCGACCCCGAACGCTACGGCGTAGCCGAGTTCGACGCCACCGGCAATTGCCTCAGCATCGAAGAGAAACCGGCGCATCCGAAGAGCAATTACGCCGTCGTCGGCCTCTACTTCTACCCGAACAAGGTGGTGCAGATCGCGAAAAGCATCAAGCCCTCCGCGCGCGGCGAGCTGGAAATCACCTCCGTGAACCAGGCCTTCCTCGCCGACGGCGAGCTCAAGGTCCAGACCCTCGGGCGCGGCTTCGCCTGGCTGGACACCGGCACCCACGACTCCCTCGCGGAGGCCTCCATCTTCGTCGAAGTCATCGAGAAACGCACCGGCCTCAAGATCGCCTGCCTCGAAGACATCGCCTACCGCAACGGCTGGATCACCGCCGACCAGCTCCGCACCCTCGCCCAACCCATGATCAAGAACCAGTATGGGCAGTATTTGATGAAAGTGACCAACGAACAATAACCACAGTATTATGAAACACAATCTTCTAATCACGTTGCTTATGGCACTGTTCTCCTGTGGCGCTTGCTCCGCGCAGACCGTGGACAACGCACCCGTTACGACTCCCTTCAGCCTGGACCGCTACCTCGGCTCCTGGTACGAGATCGCTCGCTTCGACCATTCCTTCGAACGCGGTCTTTCCCACTCCAAGGCACAGTACGCTCTCCGTGCTGACGGCAAGGTGGATGTGCTCAACTCCGGCATCAAGGACGGCAAACCCAAGGATGCGAAGGGCAAGGCCAAACTGACGGACGTCCCGACGGTCCTGCGCGTATCTTTCTTCGGCCCGTTCTACTCCGACTACCGCATCCTGCTGCTCGACCCGGACTACCAGTGGGTCCTCGTTGGCGGCAGCTCCGCCAAATACCTCTGGATCCTCTCCCGCACCCCGCAGCTGGAGGACTCCGTCCGCGAGCAGATTCTCGCCGAAGCCACCCGCAGGGGATATGATGTCGGGAAATTGATCTGGGTGGAGCAGGAGTAATTGAAAAGCAAATGGGCAAGCAGAAAGAGAAACCCGAGACTTCTCATCGGTATGATGAGGAACATCGTCGCCTGGAGGATATCGTCAGGGACTCCGAGAAGATTTGGGAGGATCGCACATTCGGAATTGCTGCCGGAGGCCTCTCATTATCTTTTGCCATGTTCTCCTTTTTGGTTGGCCAGGGGGTTGTCCGGTCTATAACCGTTTGCATGCTGCTTATCTGGCTGGGCTATGTGGCTTGCCTGACCCTTAACTATTGGAGCCACCGGGAGAGCATCCGGATTTGTCGGCAACTGCAGCAGGACCTGTGCGAGGACAGGCATAAGGGACTCCCGTATGACGATACCCGGCTCAAGGCGCGTTACTCGGGCGGCAACAAGAAAATGGAGTGGATCAACTATATAACGGAAGGTTTGCTTATTGCCAGTGTCCTGTCCACATTGTTTTATACTTTCTGCATCTCTTTAAGATAATGATGAATATGGGAAAGCAAGAAATTAAAAATGGCTTGAACCCGGGAACCCCGACCCCGGGAGATCCGTCCCCGAGACCGACCAACCAGCCCTCGTACGACCACGGCCAGACCTCGCTTGAGAAAGGCCTCTCTCCCGGATGGCCGACGCCGGAGACAGATTTCGTAAATCGGGGATAACAAGACCCCGGACCCCTCCGTCGTCATCCGCCGACGTGATCCGGAATCTCATACCGATAAGGATATAAGCTAGTTCGTTTGAAGTTCGTTTGAAGTTCGTTTGAAGTTCGTTTGAAATTCGTTTGAAGTTTAGAAGAATGCCAGATATCAGATCAAGAATTAATCCCGCTTTGACCCTTTCCCCTGCCGATAGAAGAGAGTTTATGGTGAGCTTGTCGAACCAATTTAACATTTAACAAATTAACGTTAACAGGTAACACCTGAGGCCGATAGGCCGAGATGAAAGAGGAGCCGACCCGCTCCAGGCACATTTGCGGAACAAGTCCGCAAAAGAGCCTTCCGCAGGAAAGCGGAGCAGCCCAATGCCAGACAAGCTGGCATCCGGCTGCAGATTAAATAAGCGGACAAGCCGCACGAGCCCGAAGGGCGAGAAGAAGAGAAAATAACAATTTTACGATATAATGTTAGACAAAAACTCAAAAATCTATGTGGCGGGCCACAATGGCTTGGTAGGCTCTGCCATATGGAATAACCTCAAGCAAAGAGGATATAACAACCTGGTGGGCCGCAGTCATAGGGAGCTGGACCTCACGGACCAAAACGCGGTCAAGGCGTTCTTTGATGAGGAACAGCCCGATGCCGTGGTGCTGGCGGCTGCCTTTGTGGGCGGTATCATGGCCAATATGCTCTACCGTGCGGACTTCATTATGATGAATATGAAGATCCAGTGCAACGTCATCTCCGAGGCCTACGCCCACGGAGTAAAGAAACTGCTGTTTCTGGGTTCCACTTGCATCTATCCTAAGAATGCACCACAGCCCATGAAGGAGGACTGCCTCTTGACCAGCCCACTGGAATACACTAACGAGGAGTACGCGATTGCGAAGATTGCGGGCCTCAAGATGTGCGAGAGCTACAACCTGCAGTACGGCACCAACTACATTGCCGTGATGCCCACCAACCTTTATGGCCCCAACGACAACTTCCACCTAGAGAACAGCCACGTTATGCCCGCCATGATGCGCAAGGTGTATCTGGCCAAACTGATTCATGATGGCGCCTGGGACAAGATTGCCATTGACCTGAACAAGCGTCCCGTTGAGGGCGTGACCGGCATAGCCAGCAAAGAAGACATCCTGAAAGTGCTGGCCAAGTACGGCATAGAAAACAACAAAGTAACCCTCTGGGGCACCGGCAAACCCCTCCGCGAGTTCCTTTGGAGCGAAGATATGGCCGATGCCAGCGTGCACGTGCTGCTTAACGTGAACTTCAGCGATATCATTGGCATTGAGAAATACTCCAGCGTTCACTATGGTGCCAGCACCGATGGAGCTGTTGACCGTAACCACAGTGCCGGCCGTGGCGGCTACATCCCCAGCCTGGGCGAGATCCGAAACTGCCACATCAATGTGGGCACTGGCAAAGAGCTTACCATCCGTGAACTCTCCGAGCTGGTTGTCAAGGCCGTTGGCTTTGAGGGCACTGTTGAGTTTGATGCCAGCAAGCCTGATGGTACCATGCGTAAACTCATTGATGTAAGCAAACTCCACAGCCTTGGTTGGACTCATAAGATTGAGATTGAGGATGGTGTGGCAAAGCTGTTCCAATGGTATAGAGATAGTTTGAATTAATTATTATTGAACACTATATGAAGATTGCATTGATAACCGGTGTGACTGGACAAGATGGTTCATACCTTTCCGAGTTTTTACTTGAAAAAGGTTACGAGGTTCACGGCATCATTCGTCGCAGCAGTGTGGATTTCCGCGAACGCATTGCACACCTCGAGGGCAAGCCCCACTTCCACCTACATTATGCCGACCTGGGTGACTCCATGTCCATTGTGAAGGTCGTGGACAAAGTGAAACCCGATGAGATCTACAACCTGGCCGCACAGAGCCACGTACAGGTGAGCTTTGACTCTCCTGAGTTCACTGCAGATGTTGACGCAACGGGTGTACTCCGTGTATTGGAGGCCGTCCGTGCCTGCCACCTGGAGAAGACCTGCCGTGTTTACCAGGCCAGCACCTCTGAGCTCTATGGTAAAGTAGAAGAAGTCCCTCAGAACGAGAATACCCCCTTCCATCCTTACAGCCCCTATGCGGTTGCCAAACTTTACGGCTTCTGGATTGTGAAGGAATACCGTGAGGCATACAATATGTTCTGCTGTTCTGGTATACTGTTCAATCACGAGTCTGAACGCCGTGGCGAGACCTTTGTCACCCGTAAGATTACGCTTGCCGCTGCCCGCATCAGCCAGGGCCTGCAGGACTGCCTTTACCTGGGCAACCTTGATTCCCTGCGTGACTGGGGCTATGCTAAGGACTATGTGGAGTGCATGTGGCTCATCCTGCAGAATAAGGAACCTGAAGACTTTGTCATTGCTACCGGTGTGCAGCACTCTGTCCGTGAGTTCACCGACCTCGCTTTCCGCCATGCCGGCATTGAGCTTAAGTTTGAGGGTAAAGGCATTGACGAGAAAGGTATCGTAGTTAAAGGCCCCGAGGCATTGGTTGGCAAGACCGTTGTTCGCGTAAGCGAGGATTTCTATAGACCGACGGACGTTGTGAACCTTTGGGGCGATCCGACGAAAGCGAAAGCTAAGCTTGGATGGAATCCTGCTAAGACCAGCTTTGAGCAGTTGGTTGAACTGATGGTTGAGCACGATATAGCTAAAGTGGCAAGCGAAGGAGCAGCAGCTAAGGTTAGAACCAACCTTGCTGAGTACTTGGAGAAAGGAATAGTGAAGTAACGGGTAACAGTTAACGCTTCAGGCACAGTGCCGCTTTCGCGTCACAGAGCCTTCCGCTTAAAATTGGCAACATACAGACCCTTTCTCTTTGAAAACTAAGATTACTGAAGCAAATAAGGCAAATGGCAACATTCGTCCACTTATCCGTATATTGAAATATTGGAATGCAAGAAACGGGAACCCTTTTGCATCATTTGAGTTAGAGAAAAGGATATGTGATTATCAATACTGGTATTGGAATTCAAACCTGGAGGATTGTTTCTATGCTGTGGTTGGAACACTATACGCTGACTATGGGCTTTCGCAGATAAAGAAGAATGCTATCAATAATCTTAAAAACAAAGCCCAATTAGCTCAACAATATAAGCAGCAAGGGTTTACAGGTTATGCTGAAACTACAATTATGACATTATTTGAATAGTATAGTATATAGCGGCTTCCGCTCTTACGTACTAAAGACCAAAGAGCTAATCTGAGATAGTGCTTAGGCGAAACAAAGTGAATTAACAGTTAACGAGTTAACATTTTACATTCTACGGCTTCCAGTCATTACGCGCAACCTGTGGCTCTTGATGGGGCAAAGGTATTCCGCATAGCTATGGAAACTGCCTGATAGTCGCTGACGAAATGAGATAGGATATATTACTTAATGGCCAAGGCTGAGATTTGATAGGACAGAAAGAGAAAAGAATTACATCTTACATCTACCTTTTTACATCATACATCTTCACGGTCTTCCGCACAGCCTGAAGCCCCAACCATAGGGAGCAGGCTCTTATCAGGGTCTCTCATAAATATAAGGTTCAATAACCTGATAACCCTGCCTCCATTTTAAAACAAAGTTTGATGCAATTATATCCTCTACTTTTTAAACCAAATTTACGCCCTATGGTCTGGGGAGGTAATCGGATTAGGCCATACAAGGATTTAGAACCCAATGACGAACCAATAGGTGAAAGCTGGGAAGTTAGTACTTACCCTACACTCCCAAGTGTTATTAGTAACGGTGTATTTTCGGGAAGGCAGTTAGCTTCAGTGATTGAGGAGTACCCAGATGAGATCATGGGAAAGGCCGTAAACAAAAAGTATAAGGGAGAGTTCCCTTTACTCGTTAAGTTTATTGATGCTAAAACAGACCTAAGCATTCAGGTGCACCCTAATGACGAAATGGCAAAGCGTGAGCATGGAGGAATGGGTAAGACAGAGGTATGGTATGTAATAAAAGCGGACGAAGGCGGAAAGCTTTATTCTGGATTCAAAAAGCAGATAACTCAAGAAGAGTACCGGCAACGGATAGCAGATGGCACTATAACCGAAGTACTTGCAGAACACTTCGTAAAACCAGGTGATGTCTTCTATATTCCTGCTGGACGTGTTCACGCCATTTGTGGAGGCATATTGTTAGCTGAGGTTCAACAATCCTCGGATTTGACGTATAGAATATATGATTATAACCGCCCTGGTTTAGACGGTAAGCCTCGTGAACTGCACACTGAACTTGCTTCAAAAGCGCTCAACTTTCAAGTAGAAGAGAACTACCGTACTGATTATAGAGATGATTTAGATAAAGCAAATAAGGTTATCAGTTCCCCTTACTTTGATGTTCGTGTTATGGAGCTAACAAAGCCTATGCATAGGAACATGCTTAAGTACGACAGTTTTGTTATCTCTATGTGTTTTGAGGGCGATTGTAAGATACGTGTACGCAGTACCGGCGATGAGATTATTCTTAAAGAAGGTAACAGCACTTTAATCCCGGCTTCGATAGCGGATTATGAGATTATTCCGTTAACTGCCAAAACACGAATTCTGGATTCCTTTATCAATAATATGGAGAAGGATATAGTGCACAGAATTAAAAGGAGTCTTATATACCGGAGAAGGAGCCGTCGTGTGCGATTTTGTCCAGAGGCCTAATAATTAAGATTTTCAAAAAATACAATAATGAGCAATAATCATGTTGTTATTATGGCCGGTGGAGTAGGCAGCCGTTTCTGGCCGCTGAGCACTCCTGAATATCCTAAGCAGTTTATAGACATCCTGGGCTGTGGGCGCACTTTGATTCAACTGACAGTTGACCGCTTCAAGGGTGTGTGTCCAATGAACAACTTTTGGGTTGTCACTAATGCCAAGTATGTGGAGATCGTCCGTGAACAATTACCTGAGATTCTCGCCAGTCATATCCTAGCAGAACCTGCTGCTCGTAATACTGCCCCTTGTATTGCATGGGCTTGTTGGAGTATTAAGAAAGAAGATCCGCAGGCGAATGTGGTGGTTACTCCTGCTGATGCGGTTGTGATGAATCCGGAAGAGTTCCGTAGGGTAATCAACAATGCGTTGGTCTTCACTGATACTCACAATGCCATTGTTACTATTGGTATCAAGCCCTCACGCCCTGAAACCGGCTATGGATATGTAGAAACCGCAGGTGTTGAGGCTGGAGAAATTCATAAGGTTGCAGCATTCAAGGAGAAACCCGACCATGAAACTGCAGAACAGTATCTGAAAGCAGGCAACTATCTTTGGAATGCAGGCATATTCGTATGGAATGTGGAGACCATCGTTTCTTCCATCACTAAATACAACAGTCAAATAGCTGGTTTAATGAATCGTATAGCCAAATCATTTGGCAGTAATGAGGAGAAACAGGTTGTAGAAGGCCTTTTCCCTCTTTGCGAGAAGATATCCATAGACTATGCTGTAATGGAACCAGCTTCTAAGGATGGAATGGTTTATACCCATCCTGCAGGCTTTGGTTGGAGTGACTTGGGAAACTGGGCCTCATTACATGACAAGTTGAGCAAAGATGAGAATAACAATGGAGCAGTAGGCAATGTAAAGTTGTATGATTGCACCAACTGCGTTGTACATGCTGAAGGCGCAAAGAAGGTTGTCCTTCAAGGATTGGATGGTTATATCTTCAGTGAAAAGAATGGCCAAATCCTTTTGTGTAAGCGAAGCGAAGAACAACGTATAAGAGATTTCTCCGCGGAATAAAATAACGGGATTTACAGACAATTTAATAATGTAAACAATATGATTAATGTTATTGGCTTAGGCTACATCGGTCTCCCGACCGCATTGATGATGGCTTCTCATGGAGTGGAAGTCATTGGTACTGACTACAACAAAGAGTTGGTGGCAACACTCAACGCTGGTAAGACCACATTTAAAGAGGATGGTCTTGATGAACTTTTCCAGGCTGCCGTTAAGGCTGGAATCAAGTTCACCACCGAGTATCAGAAGACTGATATGTATATTGTCAGTGTTCCTACTCCTTACGACAAGTTCTCCAAGAAGGTGGATGCTTGTTATGTGGTAGCAGCCGTCAAGGAAGTAATGAAGGTATGCCCCAAGGGCGCAACTGTAGTTGTTGAATCTACTGTCAGCCCCGGAACCATTGATAAATTCGTGCGCCCCGTCATTGAGGCCAACGGCTTCAAGATAGGTGAAGACATAAATCTTGTTCACGCTCCTGAGCGTATCATCCCCGGCAATATGGTGTATGAACTGCTCCATAACAACCGCACCATTGGTGCAGATAGCAAGGAGATTGGTGAGAAAGTAAAGAGTTACTATGCCAGCTTCTGTCAAGGTGAGATTGTCGTAACCGACATCCGTACCGCTGAGATGACAAAGGTGGTTGAGAATACTTACCGTGCAGTAAATATTGCTTTTGCAAACGAGCTTTCACGTATCTGCCGTCACGACAACATGGACGTGTATGAGATTATCAAGATCTGCAACATGCATCCCCGTGTAAACATTCTTCAACCCGGTCCTGGTGTTGGTGGCCATTGCATTTCCGTTGATCCTTGGTTCTTAGTCGGTGACTATCCTCAGCTTGCCAAGGTGATTGATGAATCTATGAAGACCAATGACTATCAGCCGGTCTTCGTGCTCGAAAGAATCCACGAAATCATGAAAGAGCACAACATCACAGATAACCGACGCGTAGGTCTTTATGGTCTTACCTACAAGGAGAATGTGGATGATATTCGCGAGAGCCCGACTCTCCAGATGCTGGACATTCAGGAACGCCATTTGGCACGTCCACTGAAGACATTTGATCCCTTCTTCACTCAGAAGGAGATTGTCAAGAATCAGATTCTGGACTTCGACCAGTTCCTCAATGAGGTTGATATGGTTGTCATCATGGTGAAGCATGACCATATCAAGCAGAATTGGGATAAGTTGAAGGGCAAGGTTATTCTTGACTGCCACAATATTTGCCCTCTTGGAGGAGTATACCACATTTAAATAATGGATTTCTGGCAGCACAGGTGAAGCGTGAGTTTGCAGTTCGATACTGCCTGCCAGAACAAATAATAATATGAACTATTGTGCCAATGAGTGCAGAGCAAAGCTTGTTTTAGCTATGCCGAGTACAGCCAATAGTGCATGATAAAACTTGTTTTAGCATGAAAGGAATCGTACTCGCCGGTGGTTCCGGTACCAGGCTTTACCCTATCACCAAGGGTGTTAGCAAACAACTTTTACCCATCTATGATAAACCAATGGTTTACTATCCCATCAGTGCATTGATGCTGGCTGGGATACGTGACATCCTCATCATTAGCACCCCTTACGACCTTCCTGGTTTTAAGCGCCTCCTGGGTGATGGTTCAGACTATGGTGTTCACTTTGAGTATGCAGAGCAGCCTTCTCCAGATGGCCTTGCTCAGGCATTCATTATTGGTGAAAAGTTTATCGGTAACGACAGTGCATGCCTGGTTCTTGGTGATAACATTTTCTATGGTGCTGGCTTTACCACTTTGCTCCGTAATGCCGTAAAAGAAGCTGAGGAGAATAAGAAGGCTACAGTATTTGGCTACTGGGTCAGTGATCCGGAACGATATGGAGTAGCGGAATTTGATAAACAGGGTAATTGCCTTAGCATTGAAGAAAAGCCCAAAGAACCCAAGAGTAATTATGCTGTTGTAGGCCTCTATTTCTACCCCAACAAAGTGGTAGATGTGGCCAAGCACATCAAACCCTCTGCTCGTGGTGAACTGGAAATTACCACAGTGAACCAGGAGTTCCTGAAAGATGGCGAGCTAAAGGTACAAGTCTTTGGCCGTGGATTCGCATGGCTCGACACTGGTACTCACGACAGTTTGGCTGGAGCATCAACTTTTGTTGAGGTCATTGAAAAGCGTCAGGGATTGAAGGTTGCCTGCCTAGAAGGTATTGCATATCGTAATGGATGGATTACTGAAGAGAGAATGAGGGAAATTGCTAAACCAATGTTAAAGAATCAGTACGGCCAATACCTGCTCAGGGTAATTGATGAGAAAAAAGAAGACGTTGATTCAGATACGTTCCGTTATAAAGATTAAGAATATGGCCATGACGGTTGAAGATGTCAAGATAGTTGAACTTCCCAAGTTCACAGACCCACGGGGAAACCTTTCTTTCGTAGAGCAGTTAAATCATATTCCTTTTGAAATAAAAAGGACGTATTGGATTTATGATGTTCCAGGAGGTGAGAATCGTGGAGGGCATGCTTTTAGAAAGAACGATGAGTTTATAGTGGCACTTTCTGGAGCATTCGATGTAATTGTGGATGACGGGAAAGAAAGGAAAAGGTTTGCCCTCAACCGTTCTTATTATGGGCTTTATATTCCAGCTGGTCTTTGGAGGACTATGGAGAACTTTTCCACCAACTCTTTGGCGCTGGAGTTTGGCTCCATCCATTATGACAGGGCGGACTATGTAGAAGACTATGTCCAATTCTTAAAACTGAAAAGCAATGGCGAAATATAGTGTTTTTGACTGCACGATGGTGGAGCTGGATAAACATCATAGCGATCGTGAGGGCAACCTGACTGTTGTGGAGAATGGATCCACTCTGCCGTTTGATGTGAAACGAGTCTATTATCTCTATGATATTCCTGGGGGTGAAGGTAGGGGAGCACATGCACACAGAGACTTAGAGCAGCTGATTATAGCTGCATCAGGTTCTTTTACCGTGACACTTGATGATGGTAAGTGTAAACGTAGTTTCTTGTTAAATCGCCCTTATCAGGGTCTTTATGTGAAACCTGGCTTGTGGAGAGATCTCGTGGATTTTTCATCAGGAGCCGTAGCAATGGTATTGGCCAGTGATGTTTATCAGAAAGAGGACTATATACGTGATTATGATGATTTTATTAAATTTAGACAGAGATGATTATATTACCAGAGGATTATACTATTGAAAAGTATGGTATAAAGGCGCGCTTTGTAGGCGTTAACGATGTTGATTTCGTTCTCAGTTTGCGTTCCGATAAAGAACTCACTCGCTTTATACACCAAACAGATAATAATCGTGACCTTCAAATTAAGTGGATCGAAGGATATAAAGAGCGAGAACGAGAAGGAAAGGAGTACTATTTCATCTTCAGCAAGAATGGTGTTGATTATGGCCTTGAAAGACTATACAATATTAATGAGGAGAACTTTACTCATGGGAGTTTTTTGTTCAAACCTGAATCACCCCTTGGGATGTCTTCCTTATGTGATATTATTACAAGGGAAGTTGGTTTTGATGTATTAGGTATTCCTGTTAATTTATTTGATGTTAGAAAGGGGAATAATAATGTCCTTCACTATCATAAAACTTTTCAACCAACTTTCCTATATGAAACGGAATTAGACAATTTCTTTGAGTTAACAAAAGAGAATTTTAATAAAAACAAGCAAAAGTATATTAGAATATTTTATAAGCATTGATTATTATGGACAAAAAAAGAATTGAAGAAATTGTTCTTGGAACAATTAAGGATTATTGTGATAGAAGTGGTATCACTGAAGAGTTAAACATGGATACCCATCTGATTGGCCGTACAAGAATTATGGACTCTATGGGTCTTGTGAATACCATTGTTGATATTGAGACTGCATTCCTTGATGAGGATGTCGAAATTACTCTTACGTCAGAAACTGCGATGTCTCTACGCCTGAGCCCGTTTAGGACTATTGGTTCATTGTGTGATTACATCGCCCGTCAACTTGGATTAGAGGAGGAACAATGAACCGAGTAATCATTATCACAGGCACCCGCAAGGGTATTGGTCGCTATTTGGCAGAACAATACCTTGCGGAAGGTGACAAGGTATATGGATGCAGCCGTCGCAACACTGACCTTGAGCACCCTAACTACAGCCACACTAATCTGGATGTCTCCAGTGAGGAAGATGTGATGGCATTTGTGCGCAACGTGTATAAGGAAAACAAACATATTGATGTGCTCATCAATAATGCCGGCTGTGCGGCTATGAACCACTTCTTGCTGACGCCTTATACTACTGCACAAAGGGTTTTCAATACCAACTTCATGGGTACATTCCTTATGTGCCGTGAAGTGGCTAAGTATATGGTCAAGGCTAAGACTGGCCGCATTGTGAACTATTCAACTGTGGCCGTGGCTTTGAATCTTCATGGTGAGCTTGTTTACTCTGCTTCAAAAGCAGCGGTAGAGCAGCTTACTAGAGTTCTTGCAGATGAGATTGGTGAGAGTGGTATTACTGTGAATGCCGTTGGCCCTACGCCTATTGACACCGATCTTATCAAGAACGTGCCGGAGGATAAGCTGCAAGACCTGCTGAGCCACCAGTGCATTAAGAGATTTGGAAAATTTGAGGATGTGAAGAATGTCATTGACTTCTTCCTACGTCCTGAAAGCGATTTTATCACTGCACAAACTATCTACCTTGGAGGGGTAGTTTAACTTAACGATATGAATTGGCTAATTGAAAAGATTAAGGAAGGCGGCGAAAAGACAGCTGTCATCTTCAAGGAGCAGGAGTACTCCTATAATGCGTTGTATGAGCGCATCTGCGCTGATTATTCGCGAGTTCAGAACACATTTAAACCTGGCGAAGTGGTTGCCATTGTCTCGGACTATTCGTTCGAGTCAATTGCCCTGTTCTTTGCCCTGCACGAGAATAGGAATATCATTGTTCCTATCACGACCAAAGTACAGGCAGAGATAGATGACCGTATTGCTACCGCTGGCTGCAATCAGTGTGTTACGATTGCAGATGGCGAGTGGACTGCTACGAAGAGAGTTGTTAATGAAGAACCGCACCAACTGGTTCGCCAATTACAGGAAGGTGGACACTCCGGCCTTATTCTTTTCAGTAGCGGTTCTACGGGCAAGCCCAAAGCCATGATACACAATCTAGACAACCTGATTGATACATATCAGGGCAAGCGGGGAAAGAGCATTGTATTCCTCATCTTCTTGATGTTTGACCACATTGGAGGTTTGAACACCTTGCTTAACTGCTTGTCAATGAATGTGGCAATGGTGTTCCCGGAGACCCGCGAGCCAGACCATGTTGCACACTTGATTGAGAAGTATCATGTGTTTGTGTTGCCGGCATCACCTACATTCCTTAACCTGATGCTTATTGCTGAGTGCCATAAGCGCTTTGATCTCTCGTCTGTACGTATGATTACCTATGGTACAGAACCTATGCCGGAAAGCTTATTAGTGAAGCTTAAAGAGGCATTCCCGAGTGTCAAATTCCTGCAGACTTTCGGAACGAGTGAAACTGGTATTTCTGCAACATCCAGCTATTCCAGCACAAGTACGTTCCTCAAGATTGATGATCCGAATACTGAATACAAGATTATCAATGGAGAGTTGTGGCTTAGGAGCAAGACACAGATAATGGGTTACCTGAATGCCAGTATGGAACGCTTTACTGATGATGGCTGGTTCCGCACTGGTGATATGGTTGAAGAGAAGGATGGCTACATCAAGATTGTTGGCCGTAATAGCGATATTATCAATGTGGGTGGAGAAAAGGTGCTTCCTAGTGAAGTTGAATCTGTTCTTTTCCAGATGCCGCATGTGAATGATGTTATCGTTTATGGCGAGAGCAATCCTATCACTGGTCAGATGGTTGTAGCTAAGGTTCTTTATGATCAGGAAGTAAAGCTTTCTGAATTGAAGAAACTCGTTGTGGATTTCTGTGCGGACAAGCTCACTCGCTATAAGATACCTGCAAAGGTGGTTAAGATGAGCGAGGCAGAATATACCGAGAGATTTAAGAAAAAGAGAATATGATTCCATTCCTTTCATTAAAAGATGTTACCGCTCTTCACGGAGTCGAGATTAATGAGGCTGTTAGCCGTGTAGTAAACGGAGGCTGGTACCTTCAAGGTAAAGAGAACGAGCGGTTTGAAGAAAACTACTCTAATTTTATTGGAACAAAGTATACCATTGGGTGCGCCAATGGTCTGGATGCTCTTATCTGGATTTTCCGTGCGTACATTGAGATGGGCGTAATGCAGCCTGGTGATGAAGTGATTGTTCCTGCAAACACCTATATTGCCACCATCCTTGCTATTACGGAGAATGGCCTGAAGCCCGTTCTTGTTGAGCCTAAACTTAATACGCTGGAGATAGATGATGACCTAATTGAGGCTGCTATTACTCCTAAGACAAAGGCTATTGCCATTGTACACCTCTATGGCCGCAATGCCTACACAGATAAGATTGGCGCACTCTGCAAGAAGTACAATCTGAAATTGATAGAGGACAATGCACAGGCTCATGGCTGTAAGCATATTGATGGACGTGTTACTGGTTCTATTGGTGATGCCGCAGGCCATAGTTTCTATCCAGGCAAGAACCTTGGAGCTCTTGGTGATGGAGGTGCAGTTACATCCAATGATCCTGAGTTGGCAGATGCAGTACGCGCCTTGGCTAATTATGGCTCACAAAAGAAGTATGTTTTCAAATATTGTGGTAGAAATAGTCGTTTGGATGAGATTCAAGCTGCCGTACTGGATGTGAAGTTGAAGTATCTGGTTGATGATAATGCCCACCGCAAAGAGGTTGCTCATTACTATTATGAGCATATCAACAATCCGCTTATTACACTGCCTGATTTGCTCCCTGACGAGCAGAATGCATATCATTTGTTCCCGATTCTGGTTGCTGATGGCAAGCGTGATGCTCTGCATGATTATCTGGAACAAAATGGTGTGGGTACGGTATGCCATTACCCTATTGCACCCCACAAACAGGAGTGCTATGCCAAGGAAGAATGGAATATTCCTCAGATGAGTTTGCCCATTACAGAGAAGATTGCTGATGAGGAATTGAGTTTGCCAATTGGGCCTGTTATTAACGAAAACGAAATAGCCGAAGTGGTAAGACTGATTAATAAATTTAAATAATACAATATAATTATTATATCATGGAGCATGGAGTGATAAAAAATGAAAGTAAATCGAGTATTGAACTACTATGTATTTATAGTTAATGGAGAATTCAAATAACGTAAATTCATATAGAAACGTTTTCAAGGCTACTGCTCTTTTTGGTGGTGTTCAGGTTTATCAGATACTTATTAGCATCGCAAAGAGTAAATTTATTGCAGTTCTATTAGGCCCTGCTGGAGTTGGGATTTTAGGCTTGTACCAAAACTCGCTTCAACTCATCCAGAGTATTACATCTATGGGCTTGTCATCAAGTGCAGTCCGCGATGTAAGTGATGCAAATGGTCGGGATGATCAAGAGAAAGTAGGCGAAACCCTTTCTGTTATTAGGAAACTTGTATGGGCAACTGGTATTTTAGGTCTGACTGCGGTTGCCGCTTTTTCACCTTTCCTAAGCAAGTTCGCCTTTGGGAATTATGATTACACTGTACCGTTCCTCTTTCTTTCAGTGACTTTGTTATTGGATCAATTGTGTGCAGGTCAAAAGGTCGCTTTGCAAGGTCTTAGAAAATTGAAGTATTTAGCGAAGGCTACGGCGGTTGGTTCGACACTTGGTCTGTGCTTTTCTGTTCCACTTTACTACTTGATGGGTATTAAGGGTATAGTACCTACGCTTGTATTAACTTCATTAACTAATCTAGCTCTATCTTGGTTTTTCGCAAGAAAACTTAATATAAATACGCCAGCTGTAACTATAAAGAAAGCTATTATAGAAGGACGTGGAATGTTGACAATGGGGATTAGTATGAGTATTACTAATGTATTGAGTTATCTTGTTTCTTATTTATTGCTGGGATTTCTGAGTAGAGAAGGTGGTGTTGAAGAAGTTGGACTGTTTAATGCGGGTCAAGCGATTATTCTCACTTACACAGGATTAGTACTTAATGCAATGAGTACGGATTATTACCCAAGATTAGCAGCTGTTAGTAATGATAACAACGCATCTAAGGTTATCATTAACCAACAGGCGGAAATAGGGGTACTGATTTTGGCACCACTACTAACAATCTGTATAATTTTTATGCCGGTAATAGTTACCCTTTTATATTCTGATAGCTTTCATGGGGCTAATATTTATATTGTATTCGCTGCGTCGGGAATGTTATTAAAACTAATGTCTTGGTCGATTGCGTATGTTTTTATAGCGAAAGGGGAGTCGAAATTGTTTGTGATAAATGAAACGATTATTAATATTGTTATTATGGTTGTAAATATCTGTGGATATAAGGTGGCCGGATTAATGGGAATGGGTATCGGCTTTATTATTTGCTATTTTGTATACTTTATTCAAGTATATGTGATTGCAAGAATAAAATATGGATATAGAATATCAAATAATTGTATAAAAACACTTGGCGTTCAAAGCCTTTTGATAATTATCTCTTTGGTAATCTACTTGTCTTTGACATCCTATTTGAGATACTCATTCGGCTCTTTAGTTATCATAGCATCCGCGCTATACTCTCTATATTATTTAAACAAATTATTGGATTTAAAGTCCGTGATTAAAAAAAAGTAGATGGCATATAATAAAGTATGTTTTTTCACCGATGTCGTTTCTGGATATGGTGGGGCTCAAAGACTAATTATTCGCAGGTGCAAATACCTAAATAGTTTAGGCGTGCGGACTTATGTAGTGGTAAGGAGACATTTCCCAAATTACGTTCTTGAAAAGGAATTTTCAAATATACCTGTCCTGTATGAACCTATTTTTGATAAACCTTTTTCACTTATAAATAGAAAAACAAAGGAAGAGGTTCTCACCAGACTAAGTTTATTTATTAAGGGACTTGACGAGCAATGCCTTATAGAGAGTCAATCGCTTCAAGAAGCGGTATGGGCAGAGTATGTAGCGGCTCGTTACGGATCTAAACATATTTTTTACTCAATTGATGGGTTTGAAAGGTTTTCAAGGTATATTTATTATCCCTATAAATGGTTCTTCATCCAAAAGTACCATAACAGAGAAGTGTATGGAATCACAAAAAAAAGCGTTGCAATAGCACTCGATAAAAAGAATGTTGAAACAGATTTGGTATTAGAGATTCCTTTTGACCCAGGTGAGATTGATGAGATAATGGAGCCACAGATATCTCTTCACAAAGATGGGTATATATCAATTATTACAATAACTCGCTTAGATAAACAGTACTTAGTGCCTTTTATTAATGATGTTATAAGGTACTGTGATAATAATCAGAAAAAAATATATTTGATAGTATGTGGTGGTGCGACAGACGCAAGAATAAAGGAAAAACTAGATCATTTGTATTCAGGAGAGCATTGCTCTGGCAACCTTATTATTGAGTTTGTTGGTGCAATTAAAATGGGCAAGAATCTGTTTGACCCCTCAATTTACTTCTTTGGAATGGGTACAGCAATTCTTAATTCTGCTTCATTTGGATGCGCTTCTGTGGTCATTACTCCCCAGGCACACACGCTATACTATTCGCTTTTTGGTAGGGATACATTAGAATTTGGATGTTGCGACAAGTCACAATCATATCCATTGTCCACTATACTGGATGGTTTAATAGAAAGCCCTCATTTACGGTCATGGATTCAGGATGGTTACGATACTGTTAGTAAACTCTATTCGTTAGAGGCTTTTCACAATAAGTATCTTAGTTTGCTTGAGAGTTCAAAGGATAATGTTTTTTTTAAGTTTAAGAAATATTTGATTTGTTCCGTTTTGTTTGATTTTTTAGTAAGAATATTTCGGATTATTCGTTCACAGATAAAGGCTATACTATAATGTTAGATTATCAAATTGATCTTACAGTTCTAGTAGTCATAGTATTGTTCAATATTGGACTATGTTGGGTCTTGTGCAAAAAGTATAGAAACTTTAATCACAAGATAGCGATTATATCTATTTTTTCATTTAATTGTCTTTATGCAGGTTGTGGTATATCATTAAAAGGATGTAATAGCTTATACGCGTTATATTATGTTGTGTATTTTCTGGTTTTCTTTTTTGTGTTGAAGGCCAGATTAACAGAACGGAAAACAACCAAAAGAGAGGCCGCTGTCGATTATTTACTGATACGATATGCAACAACAATAATAATAGTATATACGCTATTAAATTTCTCATCACTGGTCTACCCTGTGATTAAGGTGGGCAACTTGATTCATCCGCCTTCTCCTGATGTTAGAGCGTGGCTTGATTTAGTGTATGACAATCAGGAGAAATCATTTCTAGGTTCAGTGATATATATGCTTCAAAATTTGTTGCTCCCTTTTTATTATTTTTCTCTTTATAAGTACAATGATAACATCAAGAAGATAGCTACTATTCTATTCTTAAATCTTTATATATCTTATTGTGCGGCTGGCAATATAGGAAGGAGTAGTATACTTGTGAGCGTCTTGATAATCTTTTTTGCACTGTTAAATAAGTTTGATAAAAAAAATAGAAAAAGGATCATAATAGGAAGCTTGCTTGTGTTGCCTCTCTTGTTGGTAGGTTTTTATCAATATTCGTTGATTAGAGTTGGAGATGATATAAATATTGGAATCAGTACTGTAGATATTATCTCGATACTTTTTGGACAAGAGATTGGTTACCCATTATGGTTTGATTCTTATTATGGCCATTATAATACTTCCTCTACCGTAAAGTATTTCGTATGGCTGTTGTTGTTATTATTCCCGGGATTTATGAAAGGGGACATGGGTAATTATAGGCTTAATGCCGAATTTACATATTTAACGACAGGAATGTTACCTGGCGACCCTAATTTTTCTATAAAGCTACCAGGAATGGTTGGTGAGTCAATTTATGTTTTAGGCCCATATTTCTTTTTTATTCATGCAGTATTGTTCGCAATAATTGTTTCCATTGTTTTAAATTATTTATTGGCGAACAAGAAATTGTCATTCTTGTTGTACTTCTACATTATTTCATTCTCGTTTGATATTGCCAGGGGTGGGACGACAGCAGTTTACCCGCTTGTGATTAAGCATTTTTTGTTATTCATTATTATAGTATATTTAGTTGAACGGAAGTTAAGGAAACATAAAGTTAATATTAGTTATGATTAGAAAAATTATCAGACGCCTTCGCCTAGAATTCTTGCGTCGATTTAACTTGTTGGGTTATAACTGTTATATGTATGAGTTGGCGACTGGGCGTAAAGTAGATTTGAAGAATCCTAAGACAATGGATGAGAAAATCATCTATATGAGCTTCTTCACAGATACTAGTCGATGGTCAGAGTGTGCTGACAAAGTTAAAGTGAGAGAGTATATCAAGGAGTGTGGGTATGAGAATATTCTCACAAAGCAGTTTGGCGTTTATGAAACGCCAAGTGAGATAGATTATAAACAGCTTCCAGAAGGGTTTGTTATAAAAACCAATAACGCCAGTGGAACAAATATCATTGTGAGAGAAAAGTCGAAGGCTGACTTTGTTCAAATCAATAAGCAATTGGATAAATGGCTGAAAACTGATTATTCTAAAACATCTGGCGATCCCCACTATAGAGGGATAACTCCTCGCATTCTTGTGGAAGAGCTGTTAGCAGACGATGCACCTTTTAATCGCCCCTCTTTGGCAGATTTTAAGTTCTTTTGTGTTCATGGTATGCCTCAGTGTGTGGAAATGATGACCGATCGTACACGCAATTCTCATAAAAGAAGGTTTTATGATATGAACTGGAATGTGCGCGATGAATGGATGCTGAAAGGATATCCGGTGGCTGATGTGGTGTCAAAACCTGACCCCATTGACGAAATGCGTGATATTGCCACAAAACTATCGCAGCCGTTTAAATTTGTAAGGGTTGATTTTTATATTATTAATAATAAGCCAGTTTTCGGAGAACTTACCTTTACCCCTGGAGAGACTGAATGCTCTGATGAACTAGAAAACTACCTAGGTGGCTTGATACAATTATAAGTATATGGAGTGTTTAAAGACATTTGATAACCATCTGATTCCCATAATCGTAACAGAGCCTTTTTTAAAGGGTTGTTCTGAAGATTATGGTTACTTTGTAGAGTCCGGATGGGTATTGCCGTATTATAGAAAGAGGAAATCCATATTCTCATATATCCGGTTTGTTACAGGAGTAATTAAGTTTGAAGAAGAGCAGGAAAGCGAGGCTACTTTTCTGAACCATCTTGTCGCATACGTAAAGGATAATAAGATGGCTGATATGATAATTGCTCCTCATACTACAGCCGTTTTCCATGCAATACCAGAAAAGTCTGTGGCCTGTGAGTTCGGTTCCTATATTATCGACCTTACCAAGAGCGAAGATGATTTGTTTGCTGCTGTTCATTCCAAACACCGCAATGTTATCCGTAAAGCTGAAAAGGATGGAGTGTCGGTCTCTAATGCAGAGGTGTACAAAGAAGCCTGTAAGAATCTTGTCAATGAAACTGCAGTGAGACAGCATATTAATGTAATAACCGAGGAATCATTTAATGAGATGAAATGCAATCCCAATATTGATTTTTGGGTTGCGGTATATAATGGAGAGGTTGTAGGTGCATCCATCTTGGAATGGTCTCAATATAGCTCTTATTATATTTATGGCGGTTCAGCAGAACATACACATGGCGGAGCTATGAATCTCTTGCATTGGGAGGCAATCAAGAAGATGAAGGAAAGAGGCGTTTTGCGTTATGATTTCGTTGGCGCCCGAATAGACCCAAAGCCAGGCTCTAAACAAGAAGGCATCCAACGATTCAAGGCACGTTTTGGTGGCGAGTTGGATAAAGGTTTTATGTGGAAATATTCGTTTAATCCAATTAAAACGGCTATTTATTACTTCTACATCAGACTAAATGGCTTATTGCATCATACATATACAAAGGACATAATTGATCAGGAAAATGAACGAGACAAATAAGGTATTCCTGACATTTGACTACGAATTGTTTTTTGGCCAGTCGGGCACCATTGATAAGTGTTTGCTGCTTTCAACAGAGGAACTGTTGGCAATACTTGCGAAATATAATATGCTCGCAACTTTCTTTGTTGATGCCACATTCTTGGCTTTTCTTAAAAATCAAGGTTTAAATAGTCATCTGGCCAAAATCGAAAATAACATTCATCTTATTTTGGGCGGAGGACATCGTATAGAACTGCATATCCATCCACAATGGATAGATGCGGTAGCGGATGCGGGTAAGGACACATTTACATTTAAAGACTACCGCTACTATAGTTTGAATGATTGCCCTAAAGAAGTAGAGGAAAACTTGTTCGATGATGCTTTTCAAACACTGGATGGTATTTGTAAGAGATTCGATAGCCGTTATGAAATTAAAGGTTATCGGGCGGGAGGCTGGTGCATAGACAAGTTTGAAAAAGTTAAGCCATTATTTGAGCAATATGGTCTTCTATTTGATTCCTCAGTATTACCAGGGCTCCAGAAGGTAGGTGTTATCCAGTCGTATGACTATTCTGACATCCTATTGGACAAATCAATATACTGTTTTGACAATGATGTTCATGAGACTCTTCTGCAGGGCCGTTTCTTTGAGGTTCCAATAACCATATATAAGGCTGGTATAAATGTGAAATATGCAAGAATAATAAGTCGTCGTTTTCATACAGAAAAACTGATACCATTTGGTGACGGGAAAAGCATTGACCAGAATAATGCGGACTTTAAGAAGAACTGGAAATTTTATTTTGATAAGCTTTTCAGCAGTCAGTATGAAATGTGCTCTATAGATGGTTATTGCAATACATCGAATCTTGTTAAAATTGCCTGTAAGCGAGAGTTCACAACTATAGTAGGTCATCCAAAGTCTTTGACATTAAAATCAATGGAGACATTGGAAGAATTAGGAAAACATAATTTGTGTTTTACAACGATTTATGATTATTTGACGAAATGAAGAAGATTTTCATGATATTAGATGGCCCGCTGGAAACGGATGCACGTGTACTCCGTTCTTTGTCAGCAGCAAAAGCTGCAGGGTGTCTAGTTACGATAATTACTGCGAATACCCAAGAGAGTTTTGAAACTCCGGAGGGCGTAAAGATGATAAATCTACCTTATCTATGTGTAGGTGGTTACAAATATCTCAAGTTTTGTTTAGCTTGCATACGCTATTTCTTCCGTATGAGAAAGAGTATTGATGTGTTATATCTGCACGATTATTTTTCAACTTTTCCAGGTTTACTGCTCTTGCCTTTCTGCAAAAAGAAGAAAGTTGTTTATGATGCGCATGAACTCTTGTTACTGAGGGCGGGTGACTATGCTAACTTCCGAGATAAATTTTTTATCTGGTCTGAGAAAATGATAGTCCATAAGGTAGATTTAATTATTGAAGCAAATGAAGAGCGTGAGAAGGTATTTAAGGACTATTACCACCTTAACAATACAACCAATGTGCTCAATATCACTCAGTTCAAAGGTATTGAAAGAAGGAGTTTAACAGATCAACATGTTATCGTTTATCAGGGCACACTGACAGAGGAAAGAAATCTTTCTTTCTTTATTGAGGCTATCGAGCAGATACTTGATGCAAAATTACTATTTATAGGTGGTGGTCGTTCGATGGAACACTATAAGAAAATGGTTCAAGAAAAAAATCTTGAAGATAGGGTCATGTTTACAGGACGTCTTTCTAATAAAGAAATGATGGAGAAAATGAAGAAAGGTTCAATAGGTATCATTTCATATCCGTTCACCAATATGAATAATATCTATTGTTCGCCCAATAAGATTTTTGAATATGCAGCAATATCCCTCCCATTCATAGCAACGCCTCAGCCATTCATCAAATCTGTTGAGGAAAAATATCATATTGGTAGGACGTTTGAATATGGAAATATCCAGTCTTTTGTAGATAATGTCCAAGAGATTTTTAATCATTATGATGATTATAATCAAACTGAGCAGTTCTTGCGCGATTACAATTACGAAAAGGAATTTAACAAGATGGTTTCATTATTCGAGACCATATAGGATAATATATGGAAATGCGAGTCATAATTGATGAGGTGGCCTTTTCTATTCAAAAGATTGGTGGCATATCTGTGGTCTGGTATGAGTTGATTAAACGTTTGACTAAAGACAAACGTTTTAATACGTCATTCTTAGAATTTGAGAATGCCGGAGAAAACTATTACCGTAAACAATTGGACATTCCTCGTGAATCAATACGACAGATTTTGTCTCAAACGTCGTTCCGCCTTTTGAGATTCATTAACCCAAAGGTAGGGCTAAGGGAACCGTTTATATTCCATTCTTCTTATTACAGGGTAGCTAGAGATTCATCAGCAATTAATGTAACAACAGTACATGATTTTGTTTATGAACGTCGTGGAGGTAATTCGATAAGAAATAGAGTTCACAAGTGGCAGCAAAAAAGGGCAGTTTATATGAGTGACAAAGTCGTTTGTATCTCAGAGAGCACAAAGAGAGACCTATTGTTTTATTATAAAGGGTTCGATGCAAATAAGTTGGTTGTAATATATAATGGTGTTTCAGAGCATTATTTCCCAATTTGTAATATATCGAACATTGATTTGCCATATCCTTATAATAGTTACTTCTTGTTTGTTGGAGCTAGAAAAGAATATAAGAATGCAAAACTAGCCATAGACTCTGTTGCCAAAACAAATGCCAATCTTGTTTTCGTGGGCGCTCCTCTAATGGATGAGGAAATAGTCTATTTGAATAAAAAGATAGGAGAAGAAAGATATTGTTGCCTAACAATGGTTTCTGAAGAGCGTTTGAATCAATTATACAATGGCGCTTTTGCATTGTTATATCTGTCTTCATATGAGGGCTTTGGAATTCCGTGTATTGAAGCCCAGAAGGCTGGTTGTCCGGTTATAGCATATAACTCATCTTCTATTCCTGAGGTCGTATGTGACAAACGCTTACTTATAGATGTACTATCCGAAGATGCCGTTCTTGAAAAAGTGAATTTGTTAGAGAACGAAAGAGAAAGAAATCTTATTATAAACAAGGGTTTAGAATTCTCCAAAACTTTTACATGGGATCGTACATATAAAGAATACGCAAAATTATATAAAGATCTTTTAACAAGCCATAGTTAGATATGGGGGAAAAAATAGTAATAGCATGCCAGTCCTGCGGCTATCTTATACGAGACATGATTCGAGCATATGTGGCTGAAGGTTATATGGTGACACTTTTGACTTCTAAGGGGAGTTGGAATTCGATGAAAGATGAATTGCCAGAGGTTGTTAAGTTTCGCCCAGTGATAACGTATGACAGAACATCTACCTTGAAAAGACTATTTACGTGGGCAATTTGTGCAGTACAAATGTTTTTTAAGATAGTGTTTCTACGCCATAAAAAAGAGATCCTATATGTTAGCAATCCTCCATTTGCGCCATTACTCCCAATAGTTCTTTGTAACAAGTTTTCTATTTTAATATGGGATGTTTATCCTGATGTTTTGGTAAGTCAAGGAGTTTTCGGAAAGGACGCTGCTATTGTAAAATGGTGGTCGAATATTAACAAAAAGGTATTTGTAAAGGCGCGTAAGGTATTCACGATAAGCAATGGAATGAAGGAGTGTCTGGTTAAATATGTTGAGGAAGAGAGAATAAAGGTAATTCCACTTTGGCCGGATAATTCAAACCTACATCGCGTAGATAAATCTCAAAACCAGTTTATTAAAGATAACCAGCTTGAGGGCAAGTTCATTGTAATGTATTCTGGGAATTTGGGAAATACACATCGTATGGATGTATTAGTCGATGTGGCTAAAAATATCCAGGATAAAGATGTTATCTTTGTGATTATTGGTGAGGGTGGAAAGAAAAAGATAATAGAGCAACGTATTTCAGATGAATGTGTTGATAATATACTAATGCTACCATATCAACCTTATGATTTCCTGTCTCATTCTTTGAGCGCTGCAGATATTGCAGTAATAACACTGGATACTCAATCATCTGCGATGAGTGTACCAAGTAAAACATTTAATATGATGTCGCTTGGAGTCCCATTAATGTGCATCGCTTCTCCGAAATCAGAGTTGGGGAATATTGTGAGGAAATATAATGTTGGTGATATTTTTGAGCCCGAAAATGTCAACAGCATGATAGAGTTCGTTCTCAAGCTAAAAACTAATGATTCTGTTAAGAAACTATTTGCAGAAAACTCTCTGAATGCTTCGTTGGATTTCAGCCCTGAAAATGCAAAAATGTTCATAGAATAAATTGAAGGTATGTACAAACACATCTTTAAGCGGCTATTCGACTTTTGTATATCCCTGATAGCTCTTATAATAATCAGCCCTATTCTGTTAGTGGTAACGATCTGGCTTCATTTTGCAAATAAAGGGGCAGGAGCATTCTTTTTCCAAAAAAGACCTGGTAAGGATGCCAAGATTTTCAAGGTCATTAAGTTTAAGACTATGACCGATGAGCGCGATAGTGAAGGAAATCTGTTGCCGGATGCTCAACGGTTAACCAAAGTAGGGAAGTTTGTACGTTCAACTAGCATAGATGAATTGCCGCAGTTAATTAACGTTTTGAAAGGTGATATGGCCCTTATTGGCCCTAGGCCATTATTAGTGCAATACCTGCCTTTGTATTCACCAGAACAGGCTCGACGTCATGAAGTACGGCCGGGTATTAGCGGCTGGGCCCAATGTCATGGACGTAATGCTATTAGCTGGACGGAGAAATTTAAGCTTGATGTCTGGTATGTGGATCACTGCACACTTTGGACAGACATTAGAGTTATATTTATTACAATTAAGAATGTGCTAATGCGGAAAGATATTAATTCCGCAACAGCCGCAACAATGGAGGCTTTTAATGGACATAACTAAAAATAGAATGAAAGATATAGCGATATACGGAGCTGGAGGTTTTGGGCGTGAAGTAGCATGTCTTATCAAAAGAATAAATGATAGCAACCCGACCTGGAATCTAGTAGGTTTCTTTGATGACAATCCTTCCTTGAAAGGAAAGATGATTTCTCACTATGCTCTATGCTTGGGAGGTATAGCTGAATTAAATGCATATGATAAAGAGCTGAATGTTATTATTGCTATTGGCAGTCCCTCTACCATGAAATTAGTTGTAGGGATGATAAACAATCCAAAGGTTCGATTTCCGAATATCATACACCCTGAAACAGTTATGACTGACTCCGAGACGGTAAGTATGGGTAAGGGAAATATCATCCAAGCTCACTGCACATTATCATGCGATGTGACTATTGGCGATTTCAACGTTCTGAATGGCTCTGTTGTTTTCGGGCATGATGTGAAGGTGGAGTCGTACAACACTTTTATGCCCGCCGTTCGAGTTTCTGGTGAGGTTAAGATTGGGAATGAGAATTTCTTCGGTGTCGGCTCGATTGTGTTGCAGCAACTAAAAATTGGAAATAACATCCGCCTGAGCGCGGGTTCCGTGTTGATGACGAAACCGAAAGAAGGTCAGTTGTACATAGGGAATCCCGCCAAAGTTTTCAAGTATTAAAAGGCCCCAAGGGGTTTATATAGAACAATAATTGTTAAACATATTAAAGTATTAAAATTATGGAGATTAAAGGTTTTATTGAGAATTTCGCAAACCAGTTTGATGACACCGATGCCAGAGAGATTAAGGCTGAAACCAACTTCCGTGATTTGGATGAGTGGTCATCACTAATTGCTTTGAGTGTAATTGCTATGGTGGATGAGGAATATGACGTAACCTTGAAGGGTGACGACATTAAGAGTGCAACGACCGTAGAGGATCTGTTTAACACCGTAAAGGCGAAGGCTGAATAAGACTATGGCTTTCCTGGAATTTAAGAACGTGCGGATCTCCGGTATCAGTGTCGGTGTTCCAAAGCACGTTGAGAAAACAGTGTCAACTACATCAGAGTATGATGCAGCCAGTTTTGTGGAGGCTACTGGTGTGGAGGAAAAGCGTTTCAGCAACGATTTCACCACCAGCGACCTTTGCCTTGCAGCAGCAGAGAAGTTGATTGTAGACTTGAATTGGGATAAGAAAGAGATTGATGCGTTGATCTTCGTTTCACAAACGCCTGACTATATCCTGCCCGCTACCTCTTGCGTCCTTCATGGAAAACTTGGGCTGAAGAAAGATTGCTACGCTGAGGACATCTCTTTGGGATGCTCCGGCTGGGTCTACGGCTTGAGTACCATCATGGCTTTGATGCAAGGTGGAGAGATTAAGAAAGCCCTTCTTTGTGCCGGAGATGCTCGTAAACAGGCTTGGGAAGAACCCGACCAGTTGTTTGGATATGCAGGAACAGTTACCGCTGTCGAATATGGTGACTTTAAAGGAACCTACAAGTTTGATATGGGTAGTGATGGTACAGGCTATGATGCCATCATTCGTCCGGAAGGCGGATGCCGCAACCAACTGAATGAACATTCCCTGGAACTTCATGATTGTGAGGATGGCCGTAAACGTCACAACCTCCAGACGATCATGAAAGGCATGGATGTTTTTGCCTTTGGTATTTCTACTGCGCCAAAGAGTATCAAGAAGTTGGCTGAACATTACAGCTTTGATTACAATGATTATCAGTACTTCGTGCTGCATCAGGCCAACTACAAGATGAATGAGACCATCCGCAAGAAGCTAAAATTGGAGGAAGAAAGAGTGCCTTATAGCATGAGACATTTTGGTAACACATCTTCAGCTTCAATCCCTGTGACTATTGCCACCCAGCTTAAAGATAAGGTTGCTGCCCCCACCAAAATTATAGGTTGTGGATTCGGAGTTGGACTTTCGTGGGGAACCGTGGCTTTCGAAACAGATAATCTATTCATTTCAGATTTGGTAGAACTATGATGTATAATCCGTTTAAATTAGAAGGTAAGACCATATTAGTCACAGGCGCATCATCTGGAATTGGCAAACAAACTGCCATTGAATGTTCACGTCTTGGTGCAAGTGTAATCATTACTGGTCGTGATGTAAAGCGCCTGCAACAGACATTTGATGAGCTGGAGACAAACGAGGGGCATAAGCAGATACTCGCTGACCTTCTTAAACAGGAGGATATCGAGCGACTGGCATCCGAAGTTGGCAGTGTGGATGGCGTGGTGTTATGTGCAGGTAAAGGACTGACGCTTCCTGTACAATTCTGTACACGTGAGAAGTTTGATGATATTTTCAACATCAACTTCTTTTCGCCCATTGAAGTGTTGCGCTTGCTCTTTAAAAAGAAACAAATAAACAAAGAGGGCTCAGTTGTAATTCTGGCTTCCCTTGGTGGAACACAGATCTACAGTGGTGGCAATTCTATCTATGGCGCATCAAAAGCAGCTCTCAACTCAATGATGCGTTTTTGCGCCAAAGAATTTGCTCCGAGAAAGATTCGCGTAAATAGTATTTGCCCCGGAATGGTGGATACTCCTTTGATTCATCGAGGGACTGTTTCTGACGAGCAGTTAGAACAAGACAAAGAACGCTATCCTTTAAAGCGATATGGTAAGCCAGAAGACATCGCTTATGCATGTGTTTATTTGCTTAGTGATGCTTCTTCTTGGATGACTGGTCAAGATCTCATTTTGGACGGAGGCGTATCAATTAAATAACATGTATTAAATCAAAAAGATGACATTAGAAGAACAGATCATTCAGACTATTGCCGGGGCATTGGATGTTGATCCCTCAGTGATTACGCCTGAACTTGGCATTAATGATATTCCTGAATGGAATTCTATGGGCAACTTGGCAATCATTGCCGCACTTGAGGAAAAAATCGGGGTGGAGATTCCTATGGAGGATCTTTTCGACCTCACAAACGTTAATAGTATCATAGACGAAGTCAAAAACCTCAAGAAATGATAGCCATAGAACATTCTCCGCTTTTACAGGCTATCAATGCCAATGCAGAAGAACATCCCGATAAGTTAGCCGTATGTCTGGTCGGAGGGGAAGAGGTAACGTATAGCCAGTTGATGGAACGCATCAACTGTACTGCTGCCTATCTTCTTTCTCAAGGTCTAAAGCAGGGTGACAGGATTGCTATTTCAGCACAGAAGGACCTTGAATTCATCTACATTTATTTTGCTGCCCATTCCTTGGGAATAGTGAATATTGTGGTAGATGCTGAGTCTAATCGCAAGAAATTGGATTATATCCTTGACTTGATGCAGCCCAAAGTGGCATTTGGCTTCGATTGTACACAATGCCGTTGCGTCAGTTATAAAGATATAATCTATGATTGCAAAGCTGTGGGCGAAAAACCAGTCCTTGCTGCTTACGACGTTGCTGACCTGATTTTCACAACAGGTACGACAGGACTCCCGAAGGGCGTCCAGTTGAGCCATGCCAACATCTTTGGCTCAGCGGACAATATCAATCAATTTATCGGGAATACTGAGGATGAGATTGAAGTCCTGGGTTTACCCTTGTGTCACTCATTTGGTCTGGGACGTTTACGTTGCACACTTATTAAAGGTGCCACAATGGTACTGGTTGGTAACTTTGCCAACTTGAGAATATTCTTTAATGCCATTGAGCAGTATAAAGCTACCGGCTTTGGTATGGTACCGGCCGTATGGGCTTACATCAGGAAGTTCAGCGGTACACGTATAGCCAAGTTTGCCCCTCAGATCAAATATATTGAGATAGGGTCAGCTGCTATGCCGTTGCCATCGAAAGAGGAATTGTGCGAATTGTTCCCCAATACCCGTATTTGTATGCACTATGGGTTAACAGAAGCATCTCGTTCCGCTTTTATGGAGTTCCATGCTTGCCGTGATCGTCTTGCTACTATTGGGAAGCCAGTTTGCGATAAAGTGGACATCAAAATCTTTGATGATGATGGCAATGAATTGCCCGATGGCGAAAGCGGAGAATTGTGCGTAAAGGGCAATATGGTGATGCTGGGGTACTACCAGAAAGAAGCTGACCAAGATGCCTGGTTCGGAAATTACTTCCGTACAGGAGACTGTGGTTATCGCGACAAGGACGGCTGGTTGTATCTTGTCAGCCGGAAGAAGGAAATCATTAATATTGGGGGCAAGAAGGTAAGCCCTGTGGAGATTGAAGACGCCATTTGTTTGTTAGATGGCGTAGAAGACTGTATTTGTATTGGTGTTGAAGACCCTGACGGTATTTTGGGTGAGGTGGCCAAGTGTTATGTGCTACGAGAAGGATGCAAACTTACTTTCGAAGAAATCCGTCAAGGAATAGAAAAAAAGCTTGAATCATATAAGATTCCGGCTCAATGGGAATGGATTGACGAAATTCCTAAAACCTCAAGTGGAAAGAAACAGCGTTTACAGCTTAAGAAATAGTATTTATGTCAAAGCTTACAACATCAAAGGTACGCATGGTGGGAATGTCAGCCTGTGTGCCTTCAACGATAGAGGAGAATCTTAAGCTATCTATTTTTGCAGACGAGAGTGAAGCTGCAAAGGTGGTAGCCAGTACCGGAATAGAACGTCATCGAAAGGCCGCAGACGATTGTACGGCATCAGACCTCTCTGTTAAGGCAGTGGAGCGGTTGCTCACAGATTTGGGATGGACACCCGAGGATGTGGACTGTCTTTTCTATGTCTGTACGTCTAGGGATTATATAGCTCCTCAAACCTCATGCATTTTACAAGCCAGACTTGGACTGCGAGAGGATTGCTATGTTATGGATTTGCCTTTGGGTTGCTCGGGTTGGGTATATGGTGTGAGTGTCATAACGAGCATGATGTCGCATGGCACCTTCAAGAAGGGTTTGCTGATAGCGGCAGAAACCAATACGCGAAACAGAAATCCCAAAGATCGAACAGTCCGGCCTCTTTTTGGGGATGCGGCAACAGTAACAGCCTTTGTATATGATGAGGCGTACAATAAGCCTTATAACTTCGTTTTTGGTGTAGATGGCTCAGGAGCGGAGGCAGTTATGGCACCCTATGGAGGTATGCGAAATCCAACAACCATTGAATCACTTCAGGAAGTGGAGGTGGAGCCTGGCGTTATCCGCAAAGGTACTGATATGATTGTAAGGGGTATGGATGTTTTTGGTTTCGCCATCAAGCGTCCTCCTCGTTCTATTAAGGAACTGGTTGAGGTGTTCAACGTGGATTTGGAATCGATAGATTACCTGTTACTGCATCAGGCTAACAAGTTCATTGACGAGAAAATCAGAAAGTCGTTGAAAGTACCTGCAGAAAAAGTACCTTATTGTATCACGGATTTTGGTAATGTGACCAGTGCTAGCATCCCTCTAACAATGGTAACTCAGTGTGCTAATCAGTTGGAGAGTAAAGCTAACCACTGTGTAGCATGTGGATTTGGTGTTGGCCTCGCATGGGCAACTATGGAATTCTTTACAGAGGATGTTAAGGTGTCAGAACTTGTAATTTACTAAGTGTGAGCATTTTAAAGCGTCTTAAACTCTACAGGGTCAAGACCGTGTTGAGATATGTCGTAGAGAGCTGGAAGAACAGTAAGTTTGTCATAGAACAGTCTCCAGAATCTAAACGCATCCCTGTGTATTTTGACCTTATCAGGTCATTTGTTAAACTGGGTGCGGACTTCAACGACTATTGCACTTTCTCTTTTTGGGACAAGTCCAAGGAAGAAAAGGATTCCTTTATCACTGTTCGCAGGAACGACCAGTTGCGTTTTACGATGAGTACCCAGAAGGTATATCAGCTTTTTTTGGATAAGGATGCTTTCAATAAGCGATTCAACAAGTGGATAAAACGAGGATTTATCTCTACCAATGAAGCTTCATGGCCCGGGATTGCAGAGTTTGTGGGTAAGTATGATGCTGTTATAGCCAAGCCGTTGACAGATTTTGGTGGTCACGGTGTGATAAAACTCGTGAAAGGTTCGCCCGATTATACCAAGAAACTGGACGAATTGCAGACGGCCATAAACGCTAGGAGGGGGGGGCAAATTGTTGAAGAGGTAATTGAGAATACTGAGAATATCAAAAAGATAGCACCAGCATCACTGAATACTATTCGTTTAGTTACCGTCATTGACAAATACAATGAGTTGCACGTCATCGCTTCCTTGCTCAGAATGGGCAACGGCAAAGCCAATACAGACAATTATCATGACGGAGGAATGGCCTGCGAAATTGACTTGGATAAGTGTCAGCTCAAAGGAATAGCCAAAGGAATGAATTGCGTCAAGTATGAAAAACATCCATATTCAGGAATCCTGTTTGATGGCTATCCAGTCCCAGAAGTCAAGCAATGCATGGAAATCATAAAAGAGATTGCTTTTACAGAACCAGAAGCACGATATGTGGGATGGGACTTTGCGGTTACTCCCAATGGCGTTGAACTTCTTGAAGGTAATATTCCACCAGGCGAAGATATTACGCAACTGAATGTAAGAAAAGGGTATTGGCACCAATTATTAAAATGGAGATAAACAAAATGAATAGCATCAAGTTGAATAATGGCATAGATATGCCGCAGATAGGATTAGGAACATTCTTGATTCCACAGGAACAGATTTCCCGTACCATAGGACGCGCATACGAGTTGGGTTATAGACAGTTTGATACCGCATGGCGTTATAGGAACGAGGGCGCTATCGCACAAGCGTTGAAAGACAATGGTATAAAGCGTGAAGATGTGTTCATCACTACAAAGGTGAATGCTGATGCTTTGTATTACTTCGGCTATAAATATGGCAAGCATAGTATTTTCAATGTAAGGAACTTCAAGTCAATCAGAACTGCTGTTGAGGAATCGTTCGAGCATCTTGGAACAGACTATATTGACCTCTTCTTGGTACACTGGCCTTGGCCTATGTTTCTGAAGATGTATGAGGTGTTGACGGAACTTTATAAAGCCGGAAGAGTCCGTGCTATTGGAGTATGCTCTTTCTTGCCACCACATCTAGAAGCCTTGAAGTCGGTTTCTGATGTTGTACCTGCTGTGAACCAGTTTGAAATTAGTCCGTTGAATACACAGAAGCAGTTGATTCAGTACTGTCAAGAGAGAGGTATAGCTGTAGAGGCTATGTCCACTTTCAGCCATTTCCGCTCTAATACACCGAGAACTGAGGTTACGGAGAATCCTGTTATTAAAGAGATTGCTCTTAATAAAGGAAAGTCCATAGTTCAAGTTGTTCTCCGTTGGCTCTACCAACAGAACATCATCCTGATACCGAAGACATGGGTGGATGCACACTTACAGGAGAACATAAACATTTTTGATTTTGAACTGACACCAGAGGAAATGGCAACCATTGATTCTCTGGATCAAGGCAAGTTCTTGAATTATAATCCTTATAGCATTTTGTTTACACTTCCCAAAAAGTATAATACTTGGAAGGGATTCAACAACGAGTTGAAATGATCATAGAACGGGTCATAAACCAAATCTTTACCTCCAACACATATTTATTGCATCAAGACGGGCGTTTGGATTATTGGCTGGTTGATATTGGAGATATTGAACCTATTATGGCTCACCTGCCTGCAGATGCGAAAGTGAAAGGAGTGTTTTTGACCCACACTCATTTTGACCACCTTTACGGAATTAATGCACTGGTTGATCATTTTCCTGATTGTGTGGTTTATACATCTGAACATGGTAAAGAAGGGTTATATTCTGATAAACTGAATTATTCCCGTTATCATGGAACTCCTTTGGTCTTTCAAAGCGATAACGTAAGAATTGTTAAGGAAGGGGAAAGAATAGAACTGTCTCCAGATTGCATCGTTCAAGTGTGCGAGACTCCAGGACATGATTGGAGTTGTTTGACATATATCATTGATGATGCTGTTTTTAGTGGCGATTCTTATTTGCCAGGCGTTAAGGTTTTTACAAAACTGTTTAGAGGAGACAAAGAACAAGCAAAAGAATCAGAGAAAAGAATAATTGAAATGTCACATGGCAAAACAATATATCCAGGCCATGGTGAATCAGTAAAAATGTAATATTTACGGCAAAAGCTTACGTATTCCCCGGTCAGGGAGCCCAATTTGTTGGAATGGGCAAAGACTTATATGAAAGTAACGCAAAAGCAAAGGAACTGTTTGAGAAAGCAAATGAAGTACTTGGTTACAGCATCACCGATATCATGTTCAATGGAACAGATGAGGATCTGAAGCAGACCAAGGTGACACAGCCAGCCGTTTTTCTTCACTCAGTAATATCAGCTTTTTGCTTGGATGTCTTTACACCTGATATGGTGGCTGGTCATTCATTAGGTGAATTTTCCGCCTTGACTGCAGCGGGAGCTTTGTCTTTCGAAGATGGTTTGCGGTTGGTCTATGCCCGTGCAATGGCTATGCAGAAGGCTTGTGAAGCTGCCCCTTCAACAATGGCGGCTATCATTGGATTGCCTGATGAGACCATTGAAAAGGTGTGTGCTGAAATAAGCAAAGAAGGCAATTTGGTAGTTCCTGCTAACTATAATAGCCCAGGGCAGGTTGTTATTTCTGGTAACGTAGATGCAATCAAGGAGGCTTGTGCCAAACTTAAAGAAGCAGGTGCAAAGCGTGCATTACCACTGGCTGTTAGTGGAGCTTTCCATTCACCACTGATGGAAATGGCACGTGTAGAGTTGGCAAAAGCCATTGAAGCGGCTCCTGTAGATGCGCCTATATGTCCTGTATATCAGAATGTGGATGCTAAACCACATACCGATCCGAAAGAAATCAAAGATAACTTGTTGAAGCAGTTGACATCACCTGTTCGATGGACTCAGAGCGTAATCAATATGATTAACGATGGCATGGTTGAGTTTGTCGAATGTGGTCCAGGTCAGGTGCTGACAGGTTTAATTGGAAGAATACAAAAAAGTATACAACAACAATAAGATATGGCAAATAAACGCATTTATTTGTGCTTGGCTCACATGAGCGGTAAAGAGCAAGCATTTATCCAAGAGGCTTTTGACACAAACTGGGTCGTACCTCTTGGGCCCAACGTTAACGGATTTGAAAAGGATCTGGAGGATTTCTGTGGGCAGAATAAGAGGGTTGTTGCCCTCTCTTCAGGAACTGCTGCTGTTCATCTTGCTTTGATTGCTTGTGGCGTGGGCCCCGGTGACGAGGTGTGTGTGCAGAGCTTTACCTTCTGTGCAAGCTCTCACCCTATAACCTATCTGGGAGCGACGCCTGTGTTCATTGATTCCGAGAAAGAGACTTGGAACATGGATCCGGAACTACTGGAAGAGGCAATCAAGGATAGAATCGCCAAGACTGGTAAGAAACCGAAAGCTATAGTTCCAGTTGCACTGTACGGTATGCCTTATAAGATTGACAAAATTATGGAGATTGCCAATCGCTACGACATTCCTGTGGTTGAGGATGCGGCAGAGGGCTTTGGCTCCAGATTCAACGGTCAAGTGCTTGGAACATTTGGTAAATATGGCGTTCTCTCTTTTAATGGTAACAAGATGATTACTACCTCAGGTGGTGGAGCATTGATTACCGCTAATGAGGCTGAATGGCGCGAAATCATGATGTACGCCACCCAATATCGTGAGAGCTATCCTTATTATCAGCACGAGAAGATTGGCTATAACTACCGTATGAGTAATATCTGTGCTGGTATTGGCCGTGGACAAATGACCGTTTTGAATGACCATATAGCTCACCACAAGCATGTGCAGAAACTCTATGAGGAATTACTGAAAGATGTAAAGGGAGTAACTGTTCATAGTCAACCTGCAACTGGAGAGTATGACAGCAACTATTGGCTATGTACTATCACGCTTGATCCAAATTTGAAGATAAAAGGTCAGGATAATGCCTACAAGACTATAGTGAAGGGTGCTGTAGGTGGGGCGGCAGGTGTAATTCATATGGCAGATTGTGCTACAACGGACTGCCAGCCCAATGAGAACGTGGAGGCACTGCGTGTGTTCATGGATCAAGCTGGCATAGAAGCCCGTCCGGTGTGGAAACCAATGCACAAGCAACCGGTGTATAAGAATGTACCTGCATATGTAAATGGGCTGTCAGAAGCCGTTTTTAAGGTAGGTGTGTGTATGCCTGCTGGACCATACGTGAGTGACACGGATGTTAAATTCATCGTAGAAACAATTAAGAATGCTATCGAATAATCAGCAAGCATTTCTTGCATTGGTAAGAGCTGGACTTTGGGAAAAAGATGTTCAACTCCTGCCATATGGTAATATTGATTATTATGAGATATATCGGTTAGCACAAGAGCAGTCAGTAACAGGTCTCGTTGCAGCAGGGTTAGAGCATATTGCAGATACAAAGCCACCTCAAGAGATTGCCTTATCTTTAGTAGGTGATGCTTTACAGCTTGAGCAGAGGAACAAGTCTATGAATAAGTTCGTGGCGGAACTCGTCGCAAAAATGAGGTCGGCTGATATATACGCTATCTTGGTTAAAGGACAAGGAATAGCTCAATGTTACGAACGACCTCTTTGGAGAGCTTGTGGAGATATAGATTTATTGTTGAGTGATAGTAATTACCAAAATGCTGTTGATTTTCTATTAACAAGAACAACCAAGGTAGAGAAAGCAGATAATTATAAACAACACCTACCATTGACGATTAGCCAGTACGATGTGGAATTACACGGTACTTTAAGAAGTGCCCTTTGGACAAGAATTGACAGAACCCTAGATTCTGTACAACGTGATGTGTTTTTTGGGGGGGCTGTTAGATCTTGGATGAATGGTTCTACTCAGGTGTTCTTGCCTGGCGTAAATGAGGACATATTCTTTATATTTGCACATATCCTACAGCACTATTTTAGAGAAGGGATTGGACTGAGGCAGATTTGTGATTGGTGTAGGCTTTTATGGAAGTTTAGAGATCGGATAAACGTAGCGTTATTAGAATCTAGGCTCAAAAGAGCTGGAATACTGTCGGAGTGGAAGGCGTTCTCTGCTATGGTTGTGGATTATCTTTCTATGCCGAAGGAGGCAATTCCCCTTTATTCATCATCGAGTTATTGGAAACGAAAAGGAGAATGTGTAATGAGTTTTATTCAAAAAACAGGGAATTTTGGCCATAATCTTGATTCTAGTTTTTTAAGTAAGGACCCCGTATTTATTCGGAAAATGAAAACTTTTTTGCGATTAACTCATAATAGTGTTGGTCTTTTTTTTGTGTTCCCTCTAGATGCGGTCCGTTCATGGTTGTTTTTGTTTATACTTAGGTTAAAATTTACTATCGTAAAGGCATGATTTTTAGCTCAGGTATTTTGGATAATCTGTCAGAAAAAGCAAAAAGAAATCAACGGCTTCGTCAGGGGCTCGATTTACGTAATTCCTATGATGACCAGTCGCAAAGAATGCTAAACGCCCTTGAACCAGGGACGATAATGCCCATTCATAGGCATAAAGAAAGCAGCGAAACATGTGTTTGTATTAGGGGACATTTCGAGGAGTATTTCTTTGATGAGAAAGGAAATCTCATTGATACTATTGATATGGTTCCTGGTGGAGTGGTTCTCAATATAGAGGCAGGACAATGGCATAGTCTGAAGTGCCTTTAGAGTGGATCCGTTCTGCTTGAAGCAAAAGATGGTGCGTATAGACCACTGGATGAGGATGAGATAATGGAGGCGCCGCAGAAATGAAGAAGTACTTGATGGTTTTATGGCAGTTCTGTTCTTATGTATTTGTACTTCAACGAAGACCTAAGGAATTGGAATAGCACCCATTCATATTATCCGTAGACTAGACTGTGAAAAACTCTAAACAAATAGAGCTTTAAAATGGAGAAACTTAAAGTGTTATGTCTGGCCGCAGCTTTAATGCTAATTGCCAGTTTTGTGTCAAGAGGACAATTTTGGGATAGTTCAACGGGATTACTACAATGCCCGTCAGCAGAGATGAATCGTGATGGTACGTTCATGATAACCAACAACTTCATGAACAAACATTCGATCTCTGACTGGTATTGGGGATACCATACTTTTGAATACGGCTTTAATGTCAATTTATGGTCGCGACTGGAGATAGGATATGTGTGCGTAATCCTTGATGGAAAGAGAAAGCCTAATCCAAGCGAACGTGACTTGATAATGATAAATCAAGACAGGCACTTCAACGCAAAAGCGTTACTTTTACGTGAAGGGGATTTTGGATTATCATGGATGCCATCAATAGCAGTGGGCTTTAGTGATCCTGTGACTCTCATCAACGGTACGGATTATAATACGGATAGTGTGACAGGAGATAGCAATGGTTTCTTTAACAGATATTATGTTGTCGCTACAAAGCATTTCAATGCTCGAGTTGGAACAATAGGCGCTCATTTAGGATACCAATACAACAAAAGAACAGATCTCCCTATGAATGGGCCATGTGCCGCCATTGATTGGGTGCCGGTGTGGTTGAATAAGCCAAACTTCTCACTGAAGGCAATAGCGGAATATGACTCAAGGACGTTCAACATTGGATTCATTGCTTCTTTTTGGCAGGACCGCTTTGAGGCCATGTTTGAGCTAATGGCATTGAAATGGGTAAACTTTGGAGTAAGATATAAGTTACAGTTAAACCCATGACGCAAGATGAACGTTAGAATATTCGATACCAAGAGGTGTTGGCGTTTATTGAGACCAACAAGCTCAACCCTTCGAAGTATGTATGCTCCAGAGGAGCGGGATATGGTAAACTTCCTCAAACATACCCGCAAGCAGATGAATCAAGGGTTGTTAAAAGCGGAACTAATACCTCAGTTCGAGAAGTTGCTTGGACAGATATAAAATATAAAAGAAAGAATCAGTACGAGTAGCCTTTGACGTGCGAAAGTTAGGACAGAGGGGGCTCACGCCCTGGCGGGCGGCCTCTCTGTGTGGGAAGCGAAAGGCTCTTTGGGGCAACGCCCCAATGTGCCTGACGCGGAGAGATCGATTTGAAATAAACGTAATAGTAATACAACAATGAAGAAGGTAATGTTAGTTTTTGGAACACGACCGGAGGCCATCAAGATGTGCCCGCTGGTGAAGGAGTTCCAGAAGTATCCAACGGATTTCAAAACCATAGTGTGTGTGACGGGCCAGCATAGAGAGATGTTGGACCAGGTGCTGAAGATATTTGAGGTCACTCCGGATTTTGACCTCAATATCATGAAACAAGGACAAGATCTGTATGATGTGACAGCACGTGTGCTCACGGGTATGCGTGATGTACTGAAAGAGGTGCAGCCGGATGTAGTACTGGTTCACGGTGATACCACTACTTCTACGGCAGCTGCACTGGCTGCCTTCTATCAGCAGATTCCTGTTGGTCATGTTGAGGCTGGTTTGCGTACGCACAACATCTACAGCCCCTGGCCTGAGGAGATGAACCGCCAGATTACGGGACGCATTGCTACCTACAATTTCTCTCCGACACCTCTTTCGCAGAAGAACCTACAGGAAGAGAAAGCTCATGGGAAGATCTTCGTGACGGGTAATACCGTTATTGATGCTTTGCACATGGTGGTGGATAAGCTGAAGAGCAATCCGGCTTTGGCAAAGGAGCAGGACAAGGTGCTGGCAGATGCCGGTTATGATGTGTCGCGTTTGGCGGGCGGAAAGAAATTGGTGCTGATTACTGGCCACCGTCGTGAGAACTTTGGTGAGGGATTCATCAGCATGGTGACAGCTATGAAGGATCTTTCGGAGAAATATCCTGATGTGGACTTTGTTTATCCTATGCACCTGAATCCCAATGTGCGTAAGCCCATTCACGAAGTTTTTGGTGAGGACTTGACTCGCCCGAACTTCTTCTTCATTGAACCGCTTCAGTACTTGGAGTTTGTTTACTTGATGGAGAAGAGTACGGTAGTGCTTACGGACTCTGGCGGTATTCAGGAGGAAGCTCCTGGACTGGGTAAACCGGTGCTCGTGATGCGTGATACAACGGAACGTCCTGAGGCATTGAAGAGCGGTACTGTTCATTTGGTAGGCACCAATCATGATCTGATTGTTTCTGAGGTCTCGACCCTGCTGCAGGATGCCGCTGCTTATGAGAAGATGAGTAAGGCGGTGAATCCTTATGGTGATGGCCTCGCATGCGGTAGGATAGTGGATGCGCTGAGATAGTCTTAGAACAGAAGTGCCTATTCATAGACATCCGAAATAGAAAGCGTGGTTTTAAGTCTTGAGGATAGAATGTATGGTGTTGATATCCCCAAGGGCGTCTGGCATAAGCTGGAGTCGTTAGAGTCAGGGAGTGTTATCTTTGAATGCAAAGAGGGACCGTTTGTGCCGCATGAGGTGGAAGGAATATTAGATTTAAAGAAGTAAGTATGAAGAGCAAAAAGATCATAGCTATAGCAAAAGGATTGTGGGCTTTTTGCTCTTATTTGTTTGTGCCACAATTGGGGAGAAACCGCTAAAAAAACAATTGAGCAGTTATGAAAACAGAATTAAGGATATTCTTTGCCTGGCAGTCATCATCAAGGACAGACCTCTTGGATAACAAAGAGTTCATTTTGAGTTGTATTCAAACTGCAGCCAATGCAATCGTGGGTAAAGGTAATATGAAAGATGTTACCTTCCAAGTGCAGCAAGGTACAGGCGGAGAACCCGGTTCTCCCGATATGATTAGAACCTGCCTGGAAAGAAACGACAATTGTCATATCTTTATTGCAGACATATCCGTTGATAAGAAGTTCAACAGGATACAAAAATGGTCAAACTGTCAGCCAGAGCTAAGAGAACGCCCCAATGAAAATGTGATGTATGAGTTAGGTAGGGCTGACGGACATCTGAACTACAAGCAGGTAATACACGTTGCTAACACCGTGTTTGGTGACGTAAGTAAGAATGATTATCTGCGCCCTGTAGATATTCGTGATAAGCGCAGACCTATAACGTTCTGTTTGTCCGCTAATAAATCTCCTGAGGCAGACAAGGTTAGAGAGGAACTGATTGAAGACTTGAAAAACGCTCTGAAGAAATCTGCTAAGGCAGCACTAGAACACATATCAGAAGAATTAAAACCATACGAGAATTGCGAACAAACACTAAAAGAGCAAAAGTACGAGAAAAAGTTCTTCTTCAACGATAATTTGAGTGGCATTGAGAGAGCTATAGCCGAGAACAAGGGCGTATTGAGAATTCTTGGATTAAATGGAGTTGGGAAAACGCATTTGGTGCTGAAAACGGTTTTGAGCGAGGAGGATGATATCCCTAAGTTGTATTGTGACTGCCAACTAACTAAAGGACAGAGAGTCATAGATACGACCCAAAAAATCTTCGAAAAAGAGCAAGCTGCTATACTTATTCTTGATAACTGTGATGCTGAATTATTTTCCAAAATTTTAGCGCTTTATAAACGCAAAAATGCAAAGAATAGGCTTTATGCCATCGTGGACGCTACAGAGGAGACCAAGATAAATGATGATTATAATGTGGTAAGATTTGAATACTCCTATGAAGACATAGTGGATAAAATCATAGCCAACCTTTATAAAAAACAGGACACGGTTAGTAATAAGATAAAAGAATTCGCCAGCGGGAATCCACTGATAGCAGTACAAACAATAGAGGGAGTGAAGAAGACGGGGGATGTTCGAGGGTTTAATAATGAAAAGCTAATTACTAACATCTTGTCAGCAGCGCCAGGAAGCGAAGATCGAGTAATAGCAGAGACGCTTTCTTTGTTTACTAGTATCGGGTATGAGGGTGACGCACACAAAGAATTAGAGGTGATTGCCCTAAATAAAAATATAACTGGTTTGAGCGGGGATGCTATTGTTTTGGTTAACAAGTTTGATGCTGTGATTAAGCAGTATCTTGAACGTGGGCTTATGCAGAGAGTTGGAATGTATGTTCGCTTCCGTTCTCCTGCTATTTCTACTTTGTTGTCGAATTCGTGGTTTGCAAAATGTGCCTCCAAACAGTTGGAGAATATGATTCTCTCGCTTGGACAGATAGGAATGGCTAATAATCTTGTGCCGCCTTTCTTCGACAAAGTAGAGGAATTAGAGAACAACAGCAGAGTAATAGACCTGTTAAAAGAATTGCTCCAGCCCGGAAGGTTACTAACCAGAAAAGAATTCCTTAACACAGAAGTAGGGTCTAAGATATATCGTTCATTGGTAGAGGTTGTGCCTGACTTGGTATGTGACAGTTTGTTTAAGACCCTTGGAGGACTGAGTTTGGACGAACTGAAACAAATAAGAGACGGACGTAGAGAATTGGTATGGACGCTTGAGAAACTCTGCTATAAACCCGAAACCTTTACGAAAGCTGCTAAACTGATGTTGCGGTTAGGCTGCTCGGAGGTGGAGTTTGTTTCAAACAATGCTACCGGTCAGTTTATCTCCCTGTTCCCCGTCAGATTACCATCTACTTCTGTACCTCTTTCAGAAAGACTCGATTTTCTAAAGACGGAGATCAATAGTGCGGAAGAGAAACCAATGGTCTTGAAAGCCCTTGAAAGAGCAATCTGTACTACGAATTTCATACATTTTGGCGGCGATACGAAATTGGGTTCTGATACTTACTCTTACTATGAGCCCAAAACAGATAAAGAAATAAAGGACTATATTAGCGGCTGTTTGGACCTGTTGCAGCATGAAATAGACGGCAATACAGAGTATAAGGATACGTGTATCAAGATGCTGGCATCTAATCTGCGTGCTTTGAATGCCTATTCGTTTTTTGATATGATTATGCCAAGGGTGGAGAACGTGGCTAAGCTGTTGAACTACGACTGGGATGATTTGCTGCACGTGCTCAATTACGCCAAACGCGACAGTGAAGTGAAATATGATGCGGGTCGTAAGGAGAGAATAGAGTCGCTTATTCAAAAACTGACTAAGACAGATTTTATATCACGGTTTTCGCGTGTTGAGAGCTATGAGTATAACGATTATCTAGGATTGTCGGATAAGGAACATACAGATGTGGTAAATACTCAGTATGAGACATTAGCCCAAGAAATGGCAAAGAAGAGGTTATATGATGCTGAGACGCTGAAAGGAATTTATAACAGCCAGACCTTCTTGCCACAGGCATTTGCTATCAAACTAGCAACTCTAAATACTCCTGAAGAGCAACTTCAATTTGCTAAGGACTCGTTAGATGTGATTGGCGACAGAATCAATAGCATCTTCGTGTATTACGTAAAAGAAGTAAGTGAGGATGATTTTGCCAAGATTGTTGACCTGATTTATGCGAAAGAGAAACAATGGCTTATGTTCCCGCTGGTTGCAGTCAGGAATTACGCATTTGATCATCCGTACTTAGATAAACTATTTGAGTTGGCAGGGAAGAAGGTGGTGGATTTAAGTTTATTCGTAACGTACTGGAATTATTTGCGTATAGACAGGTTATCTACGCCAGAAGCAGTTGGTCTACTGGCAAGAATACTTACCTTACCTGATTCGTTCGAGGTGGCGTTGCATATGGCTATGTCTCAGTATTTAAGCAGTGAATACAATAATCCTGAAATGGATAAATTGTTTGAAGATGAGATAATTAAAAGAGCAGGAGACGTTGCTAAGCTGATAAATAATGCTCATTATTCCCATATTTTGAGGGTGTTGCTATCAGGTGGGAAAAGAGACAGGCTGGCAGGCGCGTTGGCAAAGGGCATCTTTCTATACGTGGCTTCGTCGGACGATACTTCGCTGAGATATGAAGTAGAGATTGTTATTCAAGTGCTGTTTGAGAAGTATTTTGATGTTACATGGAACGAGATGTCTGCTTTGATGTCAGCCAAGGCTGAGGAAGAGAATTTTGTCAAATTCTATTTCGCATTCGGTTTCAATATGCTTCATAATCCGTTCCCGACTTTGATATTCAATAAAGAGAATCTACAGACTATTATGGATTGGTGCAAGAAGCACCAAGACGTGGGGCCTTATCGATTGATGGCTTTGGCTCCGCTTACGGAAGGCGACAAACTATCTGACCCCGTAATGATGCTCATAGATAACTATGGTAGCGATAAGTTGTTGCGGACGGCATTGAGCGATAAACTTGGTACATTTTCCACGCCTGTGACTCATGAAGACAGGGCTGAATTGATTGTTCCCCTGACGAAACATAAGAATCCTGATGTCAGCACTTGGGCTACGCTTGAGATAGAACGTTTGAAGTATTACGGAGAGCAGAGCCGGAAAATGGAAGAGAACTTTACGCTTCCTGGAAGATTGCCGGGGCATAGCTGGACGCTGAATGATGAAGAGGGGGAGGAATGAAACAGGATAAAGCTTGGTTAGAAAAGTAGAACGCGGTGGTAGCGTTTATTGAGAAGGATAAACGCTACCCGTCGAAATATGACGATGCAGAGCGGGGAAGGCTCTTGAACTGGTTAAAGCATAATAGGAAGGTGTATGCAGCAGGGGAAATGAAAGAGGATAGAGTGGAGAAGTTTAGAGAATTGTTAGCTTTGTGCGAGAAGTATAAACGTGTAAACCAATATACATAAATATGTGGGCAGATAACGAGACAAATGAAGACCTGTTGGGCTATCAGGTTCATGCAGATTTGCTACGTGATGTAGTTCTAGACCCTAAAATGCTTCCGATATCTATTGGAGTATTTGGTGACTGGGGGTCAGGGAAAAGTTCTCTTATGCTCCTAATGCAGGAATCCATTGAAAATTGGAAGGCCAAAACAGAGGAGGAGAACAAGAATGGTGCAGTACAAAAGAACACCAGAGTCCTTCAAATCATGTTCAACAGCTGGCAGTTTGAGGATTATGAGGATACTAAACTCACGCTGATTGAAACTATTTTGAGTGACGTCATAAAGGATATTGAAGACCACCGTGATATTTTTGAGAAAGCAGACGCATGCCTCTCAAAAATTAAATACCTCAAGCTGGGCGTGGTTGTTCTCAAAAATTTGGCAAGGAAGATTGTTCCCAACGAGATACAAGAATTACTGCCAAATAAAGAAGAATGGAAAGAAATAAGCAAGGAAGACCAAGACCTGCTACTGGATGAGGTGAAGGAGGCTAACTCATCTAACTTCATTAAGCGATTCAGAGAAGATTTTACCCAAATTATAGCAGACGGTGATTATCGTTCTGTTGTAGTGTATATTGACGACCTGGACAGATGCTCACCAGAGCGTATTATTCAATGTCTGGAGGCCGTAAAATTGTTCGTGAATGTTGATAAGACAGCATTTGTTATTGGTGCAGACCAGAGAATTATAGAACATGCTATCCACGAGCAATACAAGACACCACTACAACAAACAACCATATCAAGTCCATATTCTGACTATCTGGAGAAACTGATACAACTACCTTACAAACTACCAAAGCTTTCTTATTCAGAACAGGAAACATACGTGACACTGCTGCTTTGCAGTAAGATGGAGAATGAAAACCTTTTTCCGACTATACACAAGAAGTACCTAAAGTTCCGAGAGAAAGACAAACACAGTAACTATGGATTGGACAAGATTGAAAAGGATAACCCCGAAGTCAATTTTAGTACGACTAGCGGCTATCTTTCTATTATCCCCATTATGTCCAGCTTCTTGAACGGTAATCCCCGCCAACTTAAACGCTTCCTCAATACATTCGACATGAGACGAAGAATGGCTGGTGTAGCAGGATTCCGAGAGATAGACCCAGAGATGTTGGTCAAGCTCATGGTATTGGAGTATAATAGCCAATTAAGGCAATATATTGATGACCTGTATACTAGACAGAAGGACACAGGATTTATAAAGGGTGTGAAGAAAGTGGAAGAACAAGCTGAGGCGGGTGAAGTGAAAGAAAGCGGATGGAAAGATTTGTGGAATACGCCAGAAGGAAGGCGATGGCTATCCACTAAACCATCATTAGCCCAGAAGAATCTCAGAAACTATTTCTGGATTTCACGAGAAGCATTACAGACTGCGACACCAATGGAGAGCAAAGTGTCGGCTCTTGTACAGGGCGTTTATGACAGACTCAAAACGAACCAGACCGATAAAGCTTTGAGCGAGAAGATTTGGAATGAGACGAATAGGTTTACCAAAGATGAGTTTTGTATGCTGGTGATGTTGTTAAACCATGAATTGATAGCAAACCCTGAGAGTGAAGTCGTGAGAAGGTTTGTTGATGTAGATAAAGACAATAAAATATTTCAAACAATTCAAGATGTCAAAGACCTTTTTGAGGGAGTTGATACTGGAAAACTAGGACCAGAGTACGGCGATTTCTTGAAGAGAAAGAGTAATGACGCTGCCTGTAAAGCATATATTGATGGCCTTAATTTGAGTCAGCCACTAAGAAATGCAATGAAGTAATGGGAACATCACAGGGATTGAATTTAAAAACAACTCCGCAGTGGTCTTCTGCCAAAAGAGCAATGACGGGGTTATTGAATGACTTGGAAAATGATGCCAAGCTGGAGAACTTTATGCAGAAGTTCTATCAGGCACTTGGTAGTGATGGGATATACATTGGAACCACAACCTCAAGCGGGAGTGGCGGAGGAACCAGTACACGAAGCAGTGGCGGAGGAGGAAGCTCATCCCGCAGTAGCCGTAGGGGTGGGTCAAAAGGACGCCGTTCATTTGGAAGGGCCGGGGCTTCAGCAGCAACAAATTTGCTGGGATTCTTTTCTGACGTTAGAGACAATGGTTTGTCGCAAGCCATAGAACTTGCCAACACGATTGGAGTTGAAGTCCCGCAATCACCAAGAGAACTGATTAATTTCTTGTGTGGATTGTCGTCGGTTGATACGGATGCCGACTTTGATTCTGAAGCAGCCAATGCCGCTCAACGGAAACTACTATCGGAGATTTTTAAGTCGTGTGGTAACATGACGGATGCAGAGGAAATCATAAAACAAGCTAGTAAGGATACCATTGATGCTTGGATTATTGATTTTGAGGTCAATTACATAATCGAGTTTCAAGGTTCTTTGTTTCAGAGCCACATCTTTGATAAAGCCCAAGACCCAGACAAAGTGGCCGGGCAGATAAATAGGTGGCTTCATAGTAAGTTAGACAAGCGATTATCTGACGAAATGAAACACATCAATCTCTTTTCCGAAGAAGGAAAAAGATATGTTGAATCGCTAACTGCCAAAATATTAGATATATGGAAGCAGTAAATATCACTATTAAATATGAGCCTGCAGCAACGACTAGAGAGTTTGGGCATTATATCCTATCGTTCACAGGACTTGAAGGAACACAATACTCCGTAAAACTAAAATTCGGTTTTGATGAGTTGAGGAGTATAGCACAGGATACAAGTACCATTGCGTTTGATTTCCTGGTTTTCTCACTATCTGTCTATAATGCAGACCGTGCCATAAGCAGGGCAATCTATTCAGAAGAAGGATGGAGCAGGAGGATGAGACTAACGGTGCCAGTATTGCATGTGTCTGAAATGAATAATTCGAAAGAGGCACTGTCTTCGGCTTTGAATTTTCTAACAGGAGATGACTGGGAGTTGAATTTCGAGCAGGCTGAACCCTATCTGATTGACCAGGAATTGCCTTTAGTTGACCGTTTGGTGTATGGACGGGTCTCGTTGTTCTCTGGAGGACTGGATTCATTGATTGGTTTTGTGGATGGCTGTTCTTTACTAGAACCAGACAAAAAGATACTTCTTGTGTCACACAAAGAACTTGGCAAGGAGTGGTCAGACCAAGTAAGGATATTGGATGATTGCAAGACGAACCAACTCTTTACCGGAAAGTATGAACAACTATTAGTCAATGCCGGTATCAATAATCAAGGATGGCTTAGCCAAAGGGCAGTATGTGAAGGAACATTCAGGGCTCGCTCCATCTTATTCATTGGGGCTGGAATATATTGTGCTCATGCCATTAATCCGCAGATGCCATTGATTATCCCAGAGAACGGGACAATCTCTCTCAATATCCCTCTTGACCAAGGACGGCGAAGTGCTTGCAGTACGAGAACAACACATCCTGTATTTTTGAAGAGACTGCAGGAAGCTCTAACTCTTATGGGTATTAACAACAGGTTGGAAAACCCCTATCAGACAAAATCGAAAGCAGATATGATGGAGGATTGTTGTAAGACCCCAGCTAAGAAAACTGCTCTGAAGATGCTGTACAAAGATTCTTGCTCTTGTGCTAAACGGTCACATAAAAAGTCATGGAAACGCAGAAAAGATAAGGATGGCAATCCAATCCTTCATTGCGGATTCTGTCTGCCTTGTATCTACAGACGTGTAGCTTTGGAAGCTGTAGGATGGGGTAAGAAGGAACCTAATGGCGTAAATGTATTCAATGTTAAAGAGATAGGGCTTTTGAACCCAGACATCAGGAAAAGCAGAGACTTTAAAGCCTTGCTCTATTTCTTAAAGAATCGCTGTAATCGAGATACCATAGAGGGTGAGCTTATTGCGAATGGTGTTTATGACCAAAAAGAGTTGGAAGAATATACCACATTCTTGTTACATTCTTACGATCAAGTAAGGGAGTGGGTAGGGAAGTATGGCAATGACAAAATAAAGCAGTTAGCTGGAATATGATCATTGACACGCATTGTCATTTTGATATGATGCCCAAGCCTGAGGAATATATTAGTCAGAAGGAACAGGCGGGTGACATTGTGATTGGTATGACCAATCTGCCAAGTCATTTCCAGATGGGGCAGTCGCATTTGAAGTGTTATAAGCATGTTAGACTTGCCTTGGGGATGCATCCGCTTTTGGTCGCAGAAAGCAAGAAAGAGGTGCAACTATTCAAAAAACTCGTAGACCAAACATCATATATAGGAGAGATAGGACTGGACTTTTCCCAAGAAGGAGTTACAACTAAAGAGGATCAAGTGGCGGTACTCCGCGAGTTGCTATCTGCTATTCGAGGTAAAAAGAAGATTGTAAGTGTACACTCTCGCAAAGCAGAGAAAGAATTGCTGGCTCTTCTTAGTGAGTATGAAATAGAGGATGTAGTTTTTCACTGGTATAGTGGTTCTGTTGACCTAATTCCTGCCATCTTGGGACGAGGCTACTATTTCTCCGTGAACGAAGCAATGTGCTTGTCGAAGAATGGAAGAGCCATTATTGAAAAGATACCACGGGAGAGGGTGTTGACTGAAACAGATGCTCCGTACAATGAAAGGACTGATATTCGAGAAGTTTTGAAACAGTTGAACATGACGGAACAAGAAATTTATAATAACTTTAAAAGACTTTTAGAGGGCCTAAAATAACGGGCGGGAGGCTTAGGCAGGCGGTGCTGACGCTTTTGCGGCTGCACGGCCTGCGCGGGGAGCTGGAGGCTCTGCGGTGCGAAAGCGACGCTGTGCCGGAAGCGGGGGTGAGAATATATTTGATTGACAGGACAAATCATCTAGTATGAACCAATCAAATCGCATAAAACAGCAAACGGTAGATAAAGACGGGAGCATTGTAATCACAATACGGAAATACAATGCTATCTCGTGTTTATTCCATTCTCTTTTCGGACTTTTGATGCTTGGGCTATTGTTTGGTGGAATTGCGTTTCTTGTTATGATGGAATTTTTGGCTGGGTAAAGATAGCGATTTTTGGGATACATTGTTTTGTGCCAGGTTTTGCTCGTTGGAGAATAACTTGTATTTTTGTCTTATGATGCGGCGAATGTTTGATCATAACCAGCAGGTCCTTCTTGCATTGGTGCGGGCGGGGCTTTGGGAACGGGACGCAGAGCTTTTGCCGTATGGCGAGTTCGATCTCGGGGCGGTGCTTCACCTGGCCGGGTGGCAGTCGGTGGCAGGGCTGGTGGCGGCTGGGCTGGAGCATGTTTCGGATGTGACGCTGCCGCCAGATGAGGTGACGACCTTTGTCTGCCGTACGGCGTTGCTGCTGGAGCGGCGGAATCTGGGGATGAACCGTTTGATCGGCGAGATCGTCGATCAAATGCGCGGGGCGGGCCTGACACCTGTCCTGGTGAAGGGGTCCGGGGTGGCGCGATGCTACGAGCGGCCGCTGTGGCGGCGCTGTGGGGATATCGATTTGCTTTTTTCTCCGGAGGAGTATCCTAAGGCGGTGGCGTTCCTTTTGCCTTTGGCGACCAGGAAAGGGCGGGAAACGAATCCTTCCGTATGCACGCATTTGTGTTTCGGGGAATGGGCGGTGGATATGATCGGGGCGCTTTGGCGCGGGCCGGCGCCGAAGGTGAACGCTGAAATGGATGCCCTGCAGCGGGAGGCTTTCGCGAAGAAGAATTTTCGCGTTTGGCGAGACGGGGAGCATGAGATCCCGCTGCTCGGCGTGGATGATGATCTGTTTTTGCTTTTCTCTCATTTTCTGAAGCATTTCTACCGGAAAGGGGTGGTCCTGCGGCAGGTGTGCGATTGGTGCCGGTTCCTGTGGACCTATCGTGAGGAGGTGGATGTGGATTTGCTGGCCGCGCGCCTGCGCAGAACGGATCTGATGCGCGAGTGGAGGGCCTTCGCGGCGTTGGCGGTGGATGTGCTCGGTATGCCGGTCGCGGCGATGCCCTTCTATCAGGATAAGAAGAAGTGGCATGCGAAGGGGGCGCAGATCCTGGACTTTATCCTGAAGGGCGGCTTCCAGCGTAGGCAGCGCGACTATCTCGCGCTCGCCCGGATGTTCCCCGCAAAATTCATGACCCTATGGGTCCTGCCGAGCGTTAGGAGACGGGTGAGGAAGGTTTTTAGAGGTTGAGCGCTGTGGCGGAGAGATCAGGGGACGGTTCTTTGATCCGCTTCTTAATTAAGGGATTAAAGTATCCTGTAAGGAATAAAAGTCATTAAGTGATATATGCCGCGAGAGGCGAGGAAGGAATCGGGAACGGGTATCTACCACGTGATGCTTCGGGGCATCAACAGGCAGGATATCTTTGAGGAATTCGCCGGACGATCAGAGTCAGCGTATGCTGAATGCGCTGGAGCCGGGGACGGTGATGCCCATACATAGGCATAAGGGCTCTTCGGAGACGTGCGTATGTGTTCGTGGGCACTTCGAGGAGTATTTCTACGATTCCGAGGGACGGCTCACGGAGACCGTCGACATGGTTCCCGGTGGTGGTTATTGAGAGGAGCCAGTGGCGCAGTTTGAAGAGCCTGGAGTCCGGGACGGTGCTCCTCGAGGCGAAGGATGGGGCGTGGAGGGAGTTGGGGGAGGAGAGAGGTTCTTAGAAGTTGTGGCTTTCTTTTCCCCGCTTGGGCGTGGGATGATATCGGGTAGGTCTTCGGGCCTGCCCGATGGCGTTATATCGTGGTGATTTTGAAAGAAATGTAGACTGAAATGGCATAACCTGCGGAGTTTTATTTAACTTTGTGGGAGAGGGGTGAAAATGTGGAGAATGAATAATGCTTTGTTATTGAACCCCCATTATAATTAATAGCACATGTTCAAAAAGATTTCTGTTTTTAAGCGGAAGGCGAGCCAGAAGACCGAAAGGTCTTTAAAAAAGAATAAAGTTTCTGATTTTCCGACTCCGGAAGTTCGGCCGTTATCGCCATGCTATGTTGAACGGTTTACAACGATAGATGGTAAGCAAGAGGATAATAAGGGTTATCTTCCTGTTGCGCTTTTGATGAGGGCGATTGATGATGATCGGATGCTGAATATTGCTGTCGCGGGTAATTATGGAGTCGGAAAGAGCTCTGTAATCAAAACCGCTGAAAGAGACTTAAAGACTTCCCATAAATTTATCCACATTTCTCTTGCTGCACTTTTGTCCTCAGAGAATAAAGCCATAAAAGATAATGAGAACAAAGGGAACGATTCGGGTGGGTTAAGTGGAGTGGTGGGGGATAATGGGAAAGCTGAGCAATCGCAGACTGCAAAGGGAGATGACGACCAGCCAGCCAAGAAGAATACTATCTCGAAGGTAGTGAAAGACAAGCAGATTGAGTACAGTATCTTGCAACAGATTTTATATCACGATCGTCCGCAGGTGACGCCCAAGAGCCGAATCAAACGGATCCATAAAACAAGATGCTGGAAACCCTTTCTGATCGCATTATTCATTATCCTCTTTGTTTCGGCTTTGCTTGTTTGTCTCAGTCCGAAATGGGTAAGCCTTTATGTCCTTGGAGGGTCGATTAATGCGGTACAGGCACATGGGTTGATTCGTTGGGCTTTGGCCGCGCTGTCGGTAATGGTGCTTTTAGCCTGCTTCTATGTTGGGAAGAATTTTAATCTTACCATCTCTAGGGTTGGTTATAAAGATGTCGAGATGAAGATCAAGGACAAAATGTCGATCTTCAATGCTTATCTGGATGAGATTGTTTATTTCTTTGAGTCGACCGAGTATGATGTTGTCGTGTTTGAAGATCTTGATAGATTTGAGAACCGCGAGGTCATTTTTTATAAGCTACGAGAACTGAATACAATTCTCAACCACTCGAATTGCCTCAATCGTAAGATTCGCTTCGTATATGCCGTTTTGGACGACTTGTTTGGGGCAGAGGAAAGAGTGAAATTCTTTGACTATATCGTTACTGTCATTCCGGTTATCAACTCTCTCAATTCCTATGAGATAGTGAAGGACCTGATCCGTCCGGAAGAACTCTTCGATAAACTAGGAGAAAACGAGTTCACGATCCTATGTGATTACTTACAGGATATGCGGCTTGTTCTGAATATTATCAACGAGTTTAATCAATTTGCGCCGCTATTAGACCCAAAGGTAATGAGCGAAAAGGTTTTATTTGGCCTTATCGTGTATAAAAACTATTTGCCCTCAGACTTCGCCTTGATGTATAACAGAACGGGGGTTGTTGCTGCGGCAATTGAACACGCAGATCATTATAAGGTCAAGATTCTCGAAGGAAAGAAAAAAGAAATAGAAAGGAATCAAGCAGAAATTAGTGCTGCCGAAGATAATTATTTGAAATCTATTGCTGAACTTCGGAAGCTTTACTTACAAAAAGGATTATCGCTTTCTGGCTATCCAACCGATAGGTTGGTATATAAGATTAAAGGAAACTTGCACGATCATGATACGATAGCTAAGAAATCTGACTTGTTTGATTGCTTTCGTAGAGGAGAGGCATCTCTTATGTATAATGGCAACTCCGAGGTTCCAGTGCCGACATTCCAGACTATAGAGAGGAACGTAATTAGGGCGGGCTCGTATGACGATTCATTAGCACGATATAAGGCTGAATATGAAAACATGGTACATGATCGAGAAGCTCGAATCCATAATTTAAGGGCAGAGATATCGTCGCTTTCAACTTCTATTCATTCGATTTATAGCGCAGATGCCGCAGCTATGGATAAAGAGTTGGCGCGCATAGAAAATGATGAGAAGCGAAATCTTGTTAAATTCCTTATCTTGAATGGTTATCTAGATAAGTATTATCAGTACTATATTTCATATTTCTATCCGAACTCTTTGAATCTAGAAGAGCGGAACTTTGTTATGCTCGCCGGCCGATTTGAGAAGACGAGTTTTGACGCAGAATTGAGAAATGTCGGAGAAGTAATCAAACGGTTCTCAATAGATAGCTTCGCATCAAACACTTCTCTGTTAAATGTGTCTTTAGTGCGAGTGTTATTTGGAGAAACTAGATATAAAGACTATAGAAACCCGGTCTGCCGGAACATCAAGAATTCAAGGAATCTTGACTTTATCCTTGCTTGTTATCGGTCATCGTTGAAAGTGCCGGATGGTTTCTTCTATCAGTTACTGGGTATCTATGATTATTGGGCGGATATTGCAAGTAGAAGCGTTGAAGATCAAGATGACTTGAGAGTAATCTATTTAAAGTATTGCTCGCTTGAGGAAGGTCGTGTAAACGATGCGATGAAGTCATGGTTAAAAGAGAATTATTCATTCATAAATAGGCGAATGACTGCCATATCTTCTAAACGCGTCTTAGAGGGGCTTTTGCCGAAATGTGCCCCCGTCTTTGCAAAATTGTCACTGAATAATACGCCGGATGATGTTCTTAAAGATATCCTGGATAATCGGCGCTATTCTTTTACTCGCTCTAATGTTAGCGCAATTGTGCGACGATTAGGCTTTTATGATAAGTACTCATCTGCAGCATACACGAGCTTACTGGAAGAGAAGAAGGCAGAGTCTTTGCGAAGACGGGTTGAGTCTAGATGGGCAGATGCGTTTAAGAACGTTTTCCCTGAGAGTAGTTTCCGGGAAGAGCCTAATGCCATATTGGCCATGCTCAATATCCCGAAGATCCCGTTAAATAACGCTCAAGCTTATCTTTCAAGGCAGTCGAGGCGAATAAAGAGTGCAGAGCTTATAAACAAGGACGCTCTAGATTTGGCTTTCAAGTGCTCGTTAGTTGAGGCATCCTGGCGGAATGTATACTATTATTCTGAAGTAGTAGGAAGAGGCCTCCCGCTGAGCTTCTTAAATGATAATCAATTCCAAGAAAAGGTCCGCGATACGCTTTTGGAAAAGGAGGAGCTTGCATTGAGACAGAGATTGGTCTTCTCAAATCAGTTGGAATTATCGAGATATGCACAGTTGGTCCCCTGGTTTGATGTCCCATTCAAAGAGATCGGCCACTTAATTCGTCCGGAAAGGATGAAGGTTCTTGTCGAGAATGATTACTTGGTTTTTAATGAAACCAACTTTAAAACGATTAAAGAACACTATGCTTTCTCAAGCATCTTCCTCTCTCGGAACGTTCGTTCTTTTTTGAAGAATCCAACGGGTTATCGAGTTGATAGCACAGACATAATGGCTGCGATTGAAACTCTTGATACAAAGGTGGCAAGGTGTGAATTCATCCGTGCGATCAGAGAGAATATCTTTACCGCGACTGACGAATTGGCGGATCTGGTTCGACCTCTTTATTCGAACGGAGACCTTAAAGCTTCAGAGATTAATCGTGAGCTATTACTCTGTATTATCGCGAAGTCTTCTAGTGTGGATCGAAAGAAGTTGGGCCGTCGAGCGATTCTTTTGTTGCCCTATTCAAGGGAGTATACTACGATGCTGCTTAAAGCGATGGGCGCGGAGTATAAGAGGTTAACCTCGGATACCGCAAAGTCGACACTCTCGTCAGATAGAGATACTGTGCTGATCGTTGACTATCTCTTTAAAAATGGTTATATCCGCGGCGTTGAAAAGAAAGGAGGAAAGATAATAGTTACAAAATAGCTGCATATTAAGTAAGTTGACGAATCCTCACGTGCTCCAAAGATGCATAATATGGTCGTGTTGGTATGCCGAGGAGCGAAAGATGATAGGTTGCAGCTACCTATTAGAATTGCCGAGTATTAACATTTGTCGCGTTTTATTGTATTAATGATTACTCTCGACGGTGATAAGATTCCCGGTCAAGCCTGGAATGATGAGCGGGGAGGCTCGGCTTTCATGCGAGATGTGTGAGCTCATTTCCCGCGGGGAGAGCGGCCCCATTTAGCGCGGCAGCGCGGGAAGATATTAGATGACATCGGGTAGGCCCTCGGGCCTGCCCGGTGTCGTTATATGGTGGTGATTCTGAGGGAAATATAAACGGAATTAGAGGCGTGGTCGAGTTTTTTGTTATATTTGTAATGTTCTCTCGTTAGACGGGAGACTTGGTTATGAACCTCTTTAGGGCGGTAATGACAATAATAGTAAAGTTAAATAGTTAAGTTATGAAGATTGTTGCATTGTATGGCCGGGGTGAATGTGGGAAAAGTGAGACTCTTGGGATTTACTTGAGAAGGTTTGTTCGAGAGAGAGCAGGCTTGGTAAGTGAAGATATATGGAAGGATACTAGGGAAAGTATCCCGTTGGGGAACATAGTTATTAATATATGTCCTCCGGGGGATACGAAAAAAATTGTGCTAGAGAATATTGTGTTTTTTGAAGCACATCCGTTTGATGTGGCTTTTTGCGCAACGAGAAGTTGGGGGGAAGGGTGCAATGCGTTAGAGGAGTATGCGGCTCGGGTTGGTGCGGATTTGGTGTGGATAAAGAAGCCATACAATGATAATCTCGATAGAAAAGGGCAATCGGCGGCGAATGAATTGCTGGCAAAGGATCTAATAGATCGATTCCTATAGGAAGAAGGGATCATTGCAGAGTATTGTTAGACGAGATAAAGGAGAATGATTCAATCCCAAAGTAGAAATGTACCTCAGTAAGATATATATAAAGAACTTCCGTGGAATCAAGGAACTGCTGGTTGAGTTCGATAAGAAGTTAAATGTAATTATTGGAGCCAATGGGCAACTCAAGACAGCCCTGATCGATGCTATTAGGCTTTTCTACTCATGGGGTGAACCTAACCGAGATATAGAGATTACAAAAGAGGACTTCCATGTAGAGGTTACATTTAGTAATGAGGGTACACCTATAGTTTGCCACTCCACAAGAATAGATATATATTATCTCTTTGAAGGGTTATCTGCTCAGCAAGAAGGGGCCTTTTATCAGTATTTGGATAGAAGAGATGATGGTACAATGGCGGCAAGAGTTCACCTATCCTTCGAGATGAAAGAGAAAGGAAGAATATATCCTTCCTACATAACAGGCAGGGAAGAAAATGGATTAAGGGCTGATTGGGAGACATTGCGCTACTTCCACTCATATTTCTTGGGGGCGTTGCGCGATAGTACTCGTGACTTGATGAGTGCCCGTAATAATCTGCTTGGGAGGGTAATTAAAAGAAAAATAGATAGGGCTGGCTCAGAGGATGATGTGAAAGGGATTGTAGATGCGGCGAATGAACAACTATTACAAAGGCAAGAGGTTATAGAAACACAAGCAGGCATAAATAATAATCTTGACCAAATCAATAGTGCCTGTCTTAGGGATGTAGAATTGCATATTGAACAGAACAAGATAGAGTATATAGTTAATATTATAAAACCATTCTTACCTCATTCTCCGAATAATAAGCAAGGGTTTGTTCTAACTCAAAATAGCCTGGGCTATAATAACTTGATTTATATTGCATCGGTGTTGAGTGATATTAAGGATTGCCATGAAGATGACAGCGTGAGTATTTATGCATTGCTGATTGAAGAGCCGGAGGCTCACCTTCATCCACAATTGCAGGTTAATCTGTATAACTTTCTAATAAATGCAGATGAAAGTGATAATAGTCAGACTTTTATTACTACGCATTCCCCAACATTAACATCAAAGATTCCGTTAGAAAACCTTATCTTGCTGAAGGATGATGCGCCTTTTTATCTTGGGAATTGTTTTATTGACAGACATCTAGAAAACATAATACGTGATGCGGGGAATAACAGACCTTTGAACGAAGAGGAGGTAAATGGTTATCGTAAAATGATTGCTCGGTACTTTGACGTGACGCGCTCTCAAATGTTTTTCTCTAATGGTTGTCTTTTCATTGAAGGTATTTCAGAATGTCAATTGGTTGAGACTTTTTCAAAACTGAATGGTAAATCGCTAGTTGATAATCAAATAGAGATTGTGGACGCGGATGGGACTGCATTCTATCAGTTCTTAATGTTGTTCAATTCTTCTTTTGATAAGAAGAGGCTTCCAATAAAGGCTGCCTTCGTGACAGATGAAGACCAATTCACTGATTCTAAGGAAAAGACGTACAACCTGGATGCTCTCGTCGAAGATGATTATGCTCAATTGGATGTACTTAGAAATGGGATAAACAACGGGCATATGAATGGCCGGGTTAACAATATGTTAGCAATGGCCAATAAACAAATGGGAATAAAAATATGTTCAGGCAAGAAAACGCTAGAATATCAAATATGCAAAGCCAATGTGCATGATAATAAAGAAGTCACAAGAGAAACGTGGCTATATGAATTGATAAGGAGTTTTAACCCTTCCGGTGTTGAAAAAGTAGATGCGTACCTGGATAGTCTGGAGGATCGTAATATGATTGAGGAAGAGCAGCAGAATGTGGCGTTGCTCCTGTGGAAGTGCCTACCCGGGAAAGCTGAATTTGCTCAAACGTTGAATGCATTTTTACTAGATAAGATGAATGCAAAAGGGGGTATTAGATTCAGCGTGCCTGAGTATATCCAAGACGCGATTAATCATTTGGTTCCGTAGATATGGAATACGAAGTGACACCGCAACGGCAGGCGTTCATTAACGCCCGGGGTTATACTATTTTGACGGCATGCCCGGGAAGCGGCAAGACAACAAGCATTGTTAAGAAACTCTTGGCGGTATCTCGTTTTTGTGAAGAGCAGTATGGTAAGCATGCTGGTTTTGCTTGCTTATCATTCACTAATAAGGCGTGTGATGAGTTAAAGCAGAAATACAAAGAAATGCATGATGAGAGGCTATGTTTCCCCAATGAAGTGTTGACCATAGACAGTTTCATTATGCAATATGTCATTCTTCCTTTTTGGTATTTATGCGACACTTGTAAGAAGAAACCAATTGTAGTTAACGAAGAAGATGTCCTAGAACGAGTATATTACTACAATGTGAAAAGAGATGGAACGTGGCAACAGGTTGCCGTAAGAGATCTCCGGCCATATTCAAGGCTTATGCATAGTAAAAAGCCCTCTCTGGTTTCTCGAGAAAAGAATTCATATAAATGGAAAGGCAAGGATGTGACCAATGCGAATGAAATTGCATACTGTGAGGCGGCATTTACATATCGTATTGAAAAGGGTTTTATAACAAGTAGTGATGCATTATGGCTTGCATGCTATATTTTAGAACACCATCAAGAAGTAGCTAGAGCCCTCGTGAATCGATTTCCATATATAATTGTTGATGAGGCACAAGATAATTCGGAGTTACACTTTGAGTTTTTTAAGTTGTTGAAAAATGCTGGCTTACAAAACCTGGAGTTTGTCGGTGATATTTGTCAATCTATCTATGGCTTCAATAATGCAAGGCCGGAGTTGCTTCAAGCTATGATGGCCGAGAATGAATGGAACGTGTTGCCGTTGTCGGAATGTAGAAGGTCTAACCAAAGAATTATTGATTTATATAGTAAACTGAAATCAATAGATGTGCCTGCAATTACTTCTCTTGGTGTTGTGGATAAAGGAATCCCAATAGTGGTGTATAAGTATGGCGATGGGAATGTTAGGGATATTATTCGGGACTTTTACCAAGAGTGTGATGATAATGAACTGACAAGTAGAATTATTCTGGCACGCGGAACTAGTAAATGCAAGGAATTGGCTGGTGTGAGGGATGTAGGTTTTAAGTATTGGAAATCAGATGATCCCTATTTACTGATAGATGCGGTCTTTGCATTTGAAGCAGGTGAGATGGATTATGCTTTCCGGAAGACTCGCCTTGCTCTTTCAGGATTGCTGGTGGGGGAGGATCCGGAGGCAAAGAGGCGTTTTATCCATGAGATTGAACATGATATCGCCTGGAATGCTCGGATATTTGGTCTTCTAAATAGTATTCCTTCTTTTGCTCTAAGTTTCAACGAGTGGTCTAAACAAACCTGCATGTTGTTGAAGGATTGTTGGGGATTAGAAAGTGCCCCGGCATTTGTTCCCCACCTTAGACAGATAGGTTATACAATGAGGGAGATGGCAGATGTGCCAGTAGAACGGTTTTATCAGTCGAAGGATAAAGGAAGCGATTATCATAAAAGTATAGATACTATACATGCAGTAAAAGGTGCAACCATGGATGCTGTTTTACTATTCCTTTCATCGGATAGTCGTGGGCAAAGTATCTCGTTGAATGATTTTCCTCGTGGCCCAATTCAAACCATGAGCGAGAGCCAGAGAATGATATATGTAGCTTGTTCAAGAGCAACACAGTTTTTAGCCTTGGCGGTACCAAACACAACGCCGGATGCTGAAATACGTAGTGCTTTAGATGGAATCGAAATAGAGATCCGACAGATGCTCCGACAAGGAGAGTTGGAACTTGGATCGTAAATGTTCTCCCCTCGATAAAGCCTGAAGAAACGGTCGCCCGAAGGCTCTGTGGCCGTTTTTTGCGTAAGATAGATGGTCTCTGCTGCGACTATATCATGTTCTTGCCGGAGCAGTATCATTTGCATGAGGAATGTTTGACAAGACAGAAAGTGGATTAGAGTTATTCTCCGTGGCAGTGTAAGACGAGATGAGATGATCTATAACTTTGGGAAGGTGTATGATCCTGTCCGATGTCGTTATGTCGTGGTGAGGTTGAAGGGGCCTGATAATAAACTAAATTAATGTGTAGTTTTTTTAACGTGATGATAACCACTATTCAATAGATAGGTTGAGCCAAAGAGGGACTCTCCCGCTACTCTGCGAGAATCTCCCGTATCACATCAAACAAAGCTTGGAAGTTATCGAAGTTGAATTTGTCGAAGCCGGGCTTCCCGGAATAAATGTAATTAGCAAAATCTCGCTTGGGAAGAGCAATGTTCTTTCCTTCGGCATTCCATACGCTATCTGGGAGGACCAATGTGAACGTTTTCTTAAGGTAGTTAAAACTGCCCGTGGGTGATTTCTTTGCGTAATGCACATCTGGCATGGAAATGTGTTTTCCAGTGTCTTTATCAAACTCGGAGCTTAGATAAAGGCGATGTCCATTCTCGTCTTCAGTCATTATTTCCTCATCCGTAAAATACTGCTCTATACAGAATCTGTCGAGACGACCCTTCGGTGTGGGGAGAATAATGGAATAAACGTTATTGCCCCAGAATTTGAATGGCTTTGGTGAATCGGCTTGATTTAGGATTTTATCCTCGTCCCTGTCAAAAACACATATTACCTTATGGGGGAACGGCTCCATGTTGGAGGTGCAGAAGTTGAGTAATTTGCTCCAACCCATTCCTTCAGATTCTTCGTATTCTCGGAAAACCAAATCTAGATCGTTGTACTTATCGGCAGCTTGGAATAAATCCAGAGCCTTTTTCATGTACTTCCAGTCGGTGATGCCTTCTCCAAGTACAATTGGACGTTCGGATTCGGATAGGTATAGCTTCGTGGCTGATAGGCTAGCTTCTGGGTATAGTTTTAAGAGCCTGTCTTTTAGCTTGGCGTAAACCTTTGAATCATAAGTCTTCCCATTCGTCGCCCGGTATCTCTTGATAAAACGAATATAACCAATTTTCCCCTTCAGTTCATACATGAACGACTTAACAGGATTGGCCGGGTTCTTGTCTGGATGGTACTTTGAGTAATGCTCTTTTGCTGCGGATTCAAGGCCAAAATGCTCGCATGCGTGAAGCATGGCCCGGACTTGGCGAACATAGGTCCTGCGTACATTGGTTTTGCTGGAATTCACCACAACTCCCGTGACTTCTTGATGATTGTACTTTTGGGCGTAGCGGACCTTTTCTAGATTGATCTCGAAGCTGTTGTTTTGGATAATGTCAATCAGCGCAGGTGAAAGAACCAGCCGTTTATCCACTATCGTCCCGATCTCCGAAGGGAGTTCTTGAAGATTTGTGGAGAAGGTGATATCGTCTGCGTATCTGGAGTAAGTGCATCGACAAGCTTTTGCCAGTCGATAGAGTTGATTGTCCAACTGCCAACATGCGAAATTGGATAATATGGGAGATGTTGGTGCTCCTTGCGGGAGGGCGTTCCTATAACAACAAAGGTTGGCGATTTCGCGAGCGATCCTTTCTCCGAGACAGAATGGTTTCGCCATTAAAAGGCCATGGATTCTTCCGAAGTGGATGGAGGGGAAGAAATCTTTCAGGTCAATGTTCACAATCCACCGTTTATGCAGATGCAGGCTGGCATTCGATCTGATACTCTTGCCTTTGGTGAAGCCATGTACACAATGCCTTTCCGGATATACCTTCAAGAACTCTTTAGCCAGTCTGGATTGAATTGTCTTCAGCCCCTTGTTCGGTGCGGTAATAGTGCGAGTTCCGCCCCGCTTCTTTGGAATCTCAAATTGTGCGTAGCGGTCTTCGTCTTTTATTTTGTATATGATGTATGCGAGCTTCCTCGGTTGTGTTTTAAGCAACTGAGCCAGCGATTCTAAATCAAAGACTGAGAGTATGCTGAGGTTATTAAGCACAGAAAAAAGGTATCTGTATATTATTCAACCTAAAGTGAAGGCAAGCCAAATAAGCAAGCGTAATCGAGGTACTCGGAAAGAACAATCTCCCGACATTCTGATAATCGTCGCAGGAACACAACGAAAAGTCAATTCCCATATACAGATACCTTTTGTAGACGCTAAGGTAGTATTATTATGCGTTAATCACAAATACTAGAGCGCAGTTCGACCGATTTGATAAAGCGGATATGAAGAAATGATACTAGACTTGAGAAAAAAGGAGAAGAGAAAAGAAATGTTTTGGATGGGATGGTGTTAAATGTGATTACAAGAGGAACTACGTATCTGTCTCTTTTGTTGCCTATTGTTATTCCTAGGTATAGGAAATGCCAGAATCGATAGACTGATGAATAATTGCCATAATTCAATGCTGTATTTGGATAAAAATGTATTACTAGGGTTAATCTTTGGGGAAAAATTATATCTTTGCATGAAAGACAGTAAACTGATGGCAACCGCATCTCGTCAATTGGCTCAAGAGTCTTCAAGGAAACTTGATTATTTGAATCAGAAAATCTGGGATGAAGGGCTTAATCCGATAACGCTGTCTCAATTAAAGGAATTAAGCAAGGAGGTAACTAATGGCACCACGTTATTTGAACGCTTTCCACAAGCAGTACAGCCTGGCTTGTCGGCGGGATCTGAGGTCCTCTGCTCGGCGGCCATTATCTGTAGAGGATGTCCTTGCACAGAGTCAGAGACTCGGCCGATCTACCGCACGGATGATCTCATCGGAGACGGAAGAGTCCAGGAGCAAATAGTAGAATCCTGGGCGCGATTGACTGATTGTTGGCACGAACAAGCGGAGGCTTATCTTGCTTCTTTGTGTCAGGTTTCGGATAGTGGAACGGAGAGTAAGGTCTTCTACGACGTTACTAAGAGGCGGGTTCTTAAAGCGATTTCATTGGCCCACTACAATGTGCTCCGGCTCGCCTTGGACCGGATTGTTATTCATAATGCGTTGTTCCATAACTCGGCGTTGGAGGTCTTTGGCTTTGGCCGAAACGAGAAGGGATCGTTTGTGGTCCTTGTCGAGCAGCCGTATGTTGAAGGTGGGGCTGTGACGGAGTTGGAGCGTATGGAACTGATGAGGAACCTTGGTTTCAAAGAGGCTGGGGAGGACTACGGGATGCATCTCAATTACTATACGAATGAACTTTATGTAGGAGACCTCAATGAGTATAATCTAATTAAGGGTGAGGAGATTCATATCATCGATGCGGACTGCCGCTTGAATGTCCCCACGCTTGGCTGTGGTGGATGTTATGTCATCCCTCGGCCAAATCTTGATTTCTCGCGGCCTTTTGCGGGTGTCTGAGATTATTGAGGAAGAATACAAGAGGGGATCGGATTCCGATCCCCTCTTCTGTAATTAATCATCCGTTCTAAAGGCCATGACATACTGACATTGGTCGCAGATTGCGGTTATTACACGAAGTGAATTTGGGCTTCTTGTCATCGTTGGACTCCCGTCGTTATTCCATATAAACTGCTGTTTTTCTTGGAATATGGTAAAATGCTTGCCCCCACAAATTGGGCAGGTATATTCGGAGAGCCTGCTCCGAATATCGGTGACTTGTGCTTGATTAATCATGTGAAAACTAATTTTAAAAAAGTAATAGTACGTGAATTCTAAATAAAAGTGCAACACACTTCAAAAGTCAAAGTTAAATAATTGTTTGCAATATTCCACCGGTGTCCTGTAACCCAGTGACTTACGGGGCCTGTGGTTGAGTTTCCATTCTATTTCAGCAAGCATCTCGTCGGTCAGCTTGCTGAAGTCCGTTCCTTTCGGAATGTACTGGCGTATCAGCCCGTTCGTGTTTTCGTTTGCACCCCGCTCCCAAGAGTGATGGGCGTGCGAAGTAGAACTCGGCATCGAGTCCCTTCGCAATCTCTTTATGGCGGGCGAATTCC
>JAEEGL012969501.1_pt1 | contig 74231 bp, 67 predicted proteins | sample 9134231 | NCBI WGS metagenome assembly JAEEGL01 (sample SAMN16246548, study PRJNA631951) | gut metagenome | biome: gut microbiome; feature: rumen; material: fiber-attached | host: Bos | place: Iran: Karaj | collected 2018-10 | reverse complement strand
GGATAGCTTATCTCTTCGTCAGGATCCATATTCGCAACCCAAGGTGCCTTCTGATGAGTAAAGATAAGCGGTTCATAGAAATGGAAAGTATAGAGCACATTCTTATCAGCAGGTTTATCGAGAAGCTTCAGTGTCTTCACACTGTTCCACTGTATGCCTCCGTATATTATAAGAGTATCCTTATTCACTTCTCTGATGGACTTCACAGCCTTTGCGATCAGCTCATTCCACGCTTCTGCATTTTCCTTCTCCACCACTTCATTAAGAAGTTCAAATGCTACATTTGCATTATGTCCGTATGCTCCGGCTATCCTCTTCCACAGTTCAAGAAATCTCACCTTGAGTTCTTCTGTATTAAACAGATTATTCTTTTCCTTGTCGCCTGCATCATTGAAATCATAGCCGGCAGCTTTGTGCAGATCCAGAATGATATTCAGCCCCTCCTCACTGCACCAGTCGATGGCACGCTGCACATACTTCATATCCCGTGTATTCTCGCTGCCATCAGCATTTTCAAAGACTTCATGATCGATAGGTAGTCTCACATGATCAAAACCCATCTCTGCGATACTCTTTATATCTTCCCTTGTTATGAAAGTCTCATAATGATCTGTTTCCTTCACACACTGTGAAAGCCATCCCCCAAGATTAACTCCTCGTTTAAGATTCATATCTGTCTCCTGTTCTTATTCATCATCTTTATCTCTGATCCCGTCATAGTCAGTATCAGGTAATTCCGATTCAGAATGTATTATAAAGGTTTTCGAGCAGAACGCCAATGAACAGACTCAGGCACAGATCTGACGTAAACTTAAATGGACGGCATACGCCGTCCATTTTTCTTTGCGTTCCCGTCATAGTGTGGAAAGTCCGGGGCGCGTTGCATCCTTTTACCACACCTCAAAAAAGATCTGACATTAGTTAATGTAACAGGCGTCGGTTTAATATGCATAAAAAACCCCGGAGCCATAGACTCCGGGGTCTTGTGATCATATTTGTTTGTAAGGCTTGCGCTGGAGCTTAGACTACACCCTGAGCGATCATAGCTTCTACAACCTTCTCGAAACCTGCGATATTTGCGCCTGCAACATAGTTGCCCTCAACGCCATACTTCTTGGCAGCATCGTCAGCCTTGTGGAAGATGTCGATCATGATCTGCTTAAGCTTTGCATCAACCTCTTCGAATGTCCATGAAAGTCTCTCAGAGTTCTGGCTCATCTCAAGAGCTGATGTTGCAACACCACCTGCATTTGATGCCTTACCGGGTGCAAAGAGAACCTTGTTGTCCTGGAGGTACTTTGTAGCTTCCTCTGTAGTAGGCATGTTAGCACCTTCAGCTACGCAGAATACACCATTTGCAACGAGCTGCTTAGCATCATAGAGATTAAGCTCGTTCTGTCTTGCACAAGGAAGAGCGATATCAACCTTAACGCTCCATACGCCGTTTGCTGATTCAGCAGCCTTTTCAGCGCTGAACTTAGCTGATGAACGACGCTTAGCATACTCTTCAAGAGATCCTCTCTCAACTTCCTTGATCTGCTTTAAGAGTGCTACATCGATTCCCTCGGGATCATGGATCCAACCGTTTCTGTCTGAGCATGTAACAACCTTTGCTCCGAGCTCCTGTGCCTTCTGGATAGCATATATTGCAACGTTTCCTGATCCGGAAACAGCTACTGTCTTACCATCGAAAGACTTGCCATTGCACTTGAGCATCTCATCCGTGAAGTAGCAGAGACCATAACCTGTTGCCTCTGTTCTTGCAAGAGATCCACCGAATGTAAGTCCCTTACCTGTAAGAACGCCTTCATAAACGTCCTTTAATCTCTTGTACTGACCGAACATGAAGCCGATCTCACGAGCGCCTGTTCCCATATCACCTGCAGGAACGTCTGTGTCAGCTCCGATGTGTCTGTAAAGCTCTGTCATAAAGCTCTGGCAGAATGCCATTACTTCTCTGTCGCTCTTTCCCTTGGGTGAGAAATCTGAACCACCCTTACCACCACCGATAGGAAGACCTGTAAGGGAATTCTTGAAGATCTGCTCGAAACCGAGGAACTTTATAATTCCAAGATAAACGGAGGAGTCAAAACGGATACCGCCCTTGTAGGGTCCGATAGCTGAGTTGAACTGTACACGGTAACCGCGGTTAACCTGTACCTGTCCCTTATCATCAACCCAGGGAACACGGAACATGATAATACGCTCCGGCTCAACAAGTCTCTCAAGAACTGCTTCCTTCCTGTACTTCTCTTCATTGGCATCAATAACAGGTCTTAATGAATTAAGAACCTCATCTACTGCCTGGATGAACTCCGGCTCATTTGCGCTCTGTGTTTTTACTTTCTCAAGTACCTCGTCAACGTATGACATTTTAATTCCTCCTTGGTTTATATCTGTCTGGTCGTTTTTTACTCGACAACAAAAGTTATATCAGAAAGTTTTTGCTTGTACAATAAACAATACACTTACTGAACAATATACTGCACATTAGAACTATAAAGTATAACAAAGGGAGACAGAAACCTGTCTGTCTCCCTTTAAGTATCTGTATTATCAGAAACTGCTTATTTGCTTAAGAATTCGTCTATAGCCTTTGCAGCAGTCTTACCGGCACCCATGGCCAATATAACGGTTGCAGCACCTGTAACCGCATCACCGCCTGCATATACGCTATCACGGCTGGTCTTGCCCACTTCGTCGGCTACTATGCACTTCTTCTTATCTGTATCAAGGCCCTTTGTGGTTGAAGAGATAAGAGGATTGGGTGAGGTTCCGAGAGCCATGATGACTGTATCAACATCGATCGTGAACTCACTTCCGGCTACTTCAACAGGCTTTCTTCTGCCTGATGCATCGGGCTCACCAAGCTCCATCCTGATGCACTTTATGCCGCTTACCCAGCCCTTGTCATCCTCAAGGATCTCAATAGGATTGGTAAGAAGATCGAACTGTATGCCCTCTTCCTTTGCGTGATGAACTTCCTCTGCACGCGCGGGAAGCTCAGACTCACCACGTCTGTAAACGATATGTACTTCTGCTCCGAGACGAAGAGCTGTTCTTGCAGCATCCATAGCAACGTTTCCGCCGCCGACAACTGCTACCTTCTTGCTCTTCATGATAGGAGTCTTTGAATCATCCTGATAAGCCTTCATGAGATTGCTTCTTGTAAGGTACTCATTTGCAGAGAATACACCGTTTGCATTCTCTCCGGGAATTCCCATGAATCTGGGAAGACCTGCACCTGATCCGATATAAACAGCATCAAAGCCTTCTTCACCGAGAAGCTCATCAATGGTAATGGACTTTCCTACGATAACGTCTGTCTCGATATCTACGCCAAGCCCCTTGATATTCTCGATCTCTTTCTCAACAACCTTCTCCTTGGGAAGACGGAACTCGGGAATACCGTAAACAAGAACGCCGCCTGCCTTATGAAGTGCCTCATAAATGGTAACATCATAGCCGGCCTTTGCAAGATCACCTGCACATGTAAGTCCGGAAGGACCTGAACCGATGACTGCAACTTTCTTACCCTTCTTCTCTGTAGCGGGTGTGGGCTTTACGTTATTTTCTCTTGCCCAGTCAGCAACAAAACGCTCCATCTTTCCGATAGAAAGAGCCTCGCCCTTTATGCCTCTTATGCACTTGCCTTCGCACTGTCTCTCCTGGGGGCAGACACGTCCGCATACTGCGGGAAGCGCACTTGATAAGCTGATAACCTGATAAGCGCCTTCAATATTTCCCTCTTTGAGCTCCTGAACAAAGCCCGGGATATTGATAGATACAGGGCATCCCTGTACGCACATAGGATTCTTACAGTTTAAGCATCTGGTTGCCTCGGCCATAGCCTCTTCTTTATTGTAACCGATGCAGACTTCTTCAAAATTCTTTGCCCTGACTTCCGGAGCCTGCTCGCGCACCGGAACTTTTTTCATCATATCGACTTCCATCGTTATTTCCTCCACTGTCTTATTTCTTTGCGGCTTCAAGAGCTGCTGCTTCTGCAGGCTTGTAAAGACCAAGTCTTCTCATAGCCTCATCCCAGTCTACAAGTTCAGCATCGAACTCAGGTCCGTCAACACAGGCGAACTTGGTCTCGCCGCCGACACTGATACGGCATGCGCCGCACATTCCGGTACCGTCGACCATGATCGGGTTCATTGATACTATAGTATGAATACCAAGCTCAGCTGAAAGCTTGCTTAAGAATTTCATCATTATCATGGGACCGATGCAGACGCAATGGTCATACTCCTTGCCTTCTTTCTTAACAAGGTCCTCAAGGCAGGTTGTAACCATTCCGGTTCTTCCGTAGGAACCGTCATCTGTAGTGATGTAGAGGTTTCCGACAGCCTTCATTTCTTCTTCAAGTATTACTATATCCTTTGTCTTGGCGCCGACGATGACATCAGCTGTAACGCCATGCTCGTGAAGCCACTTAACCTGGCAGTAAACAGGAGCAGTTCCAAGGCCGCCTGCCACGAATACGATCTTCTTTTTCTTAACTTCTTCGATATCATCTGTGCAGAGATCGGTAGGTCTTCCAAGAGGTCCTACAACATCGGCAAGGAATTCACCTTTTTCCTTCTTTGACATCTCCACTGTGCTTCCGCCAATGGTCTGTACAACGATGGTAACCGTCTTCTTCTCTCTGTCATAATCACAGATAGTGAGCGGGATACGCTCGCCCTCCTCATCCGTACGCACGATCACAAACTGACCGGGTAAGCATGAACGCGAGATCATGGGTGCATCCAGCACCATCTTGAATGTGTTGACATTCAGCCATTCTTTTTCCAGGATTTTAAACATTTACTGCCTCCTCTTTGTGTTCTGAGAACAAAATCGATACCTATTGTATATATATTTTTTTAATTAGACAAGTGTTTTACCCACCTCACAGACAACCGTTCCTGATTCCCCGGCTTTCCCAGCCTATCTACTCCATTATATTGAGAGACATTACCGGGATTATCGTTACCGTAAATAGTATCTGCTCAACAAGTTGACGGTTTATCGGTCAATTTATTGAGCAGATACTAAGAAAAATCAGATTGTATGGCTTTCATACATATGCCTGAAGCATCATTTTTACTTCTATTTATTTAATTGGTCAATATATATATCAAAGGAAAAACCACAATTACTATCAAGGTACCGATAATACCTATCACCTTCTTAATGCCGTGATTATCCGACCTTAAAACAAGTGCCAATGCAATCAATCCGGAACATGGAGCAAACGCAGCTACAACATATTTTGACGCTCCGTGAAAACTGCAAATTATCTCAACAAGAAAAAGAATAAATATTACAACCACTGATATTGTGTCAATAATTAAATTACTTTTTTCTTTTTTATATTTTTGTCTTCTTGTTTCTTATCCATTTCATTCATTTTCATAATTATAAGCCTAAATAATCCTTTGTTTTTTCGCTATCTAGCAGATACTAAGAAAAATCAGATTGTATGACTTTCATACATATGCCAAACAGGAAGTCCTTTAGAGACTGAGAAACATCACAGGGATTATCGTTGCCGTAAACAGGCCCACAAAAAACACCCTCACTAATATTTTTTCATCATCTATCTTCGATGTGCAAACATAAGCCATTTCCATAATTCCTGTGATCAAAAATGCAAAAACCAAAATATACTTTGATATTTTAAATATGCCTAAAGCATAAACCAGATTTAGAACCATAGTCATTACAGCCAAAGACAGACATGATATTTTTAATATTTTATTGATCAATTTGTGTTTGTTTATATCTTTATTCTCATCTTTTTGAACATTATTTGTATTTTCTGTTTTCATAAGTTATACCCCTCAATCATTTAATCAATAATCCGCTTAATACGCAGACAGATATCGAGAGCAAACGAGTCACTTTGATCACAAAAGCATTACAAAACCACGGATAAAGCCCACCAGCACTGCTAGAGAACCTGCACCAGCTATCAAATACCTCTTTTTTTTGTTCTTTTTACTAAGCATAACATAATAAATGCATAGTAACAAAGACTGTATCATCCCAAATATAGAACATGGCACAAGCCAAATATCGTTATGTGATATATGCGTAGCAATAAGAAAAATAAAACTTATTGAAGCAGCCACAATAATCACAATCTCCATCACTTTCATAACAGGGGATCTGTTCATCTTTGTATTCTCCTTGATCATATGTTCCTGATGAATTAAAAAACTACGGAATATTCCCAATCCAATAATAATTTATCAATCCATAATAAATATATTTTCTCCCCAACACCGCTTCAAAAAAATGAGCATCAATTCCTGTTGTCGTCTCTTTAAGAATTGGCATAATAACAGCCAAACCGAGTGAAACAATTACCAAAAGCCACTTATACTTAATTAAATTTTTCTTTGAAACAGCCATCAACACGGATGAAACAAACAGCAAAATTATAATCGCTATATTACACGGCAAAAGCTCTATTACATAATCTTCATTATTAGTGGGGTCAAAACATCTTTCCAACTCAACGGTATATGGAATCCCGTGTGTAAGAAATAAGAGACAATACCCTATCCATATAAACAAATAACCTAGCCAGTTTTTTTTCATCAATTTTTCATCACTTTTCTTCAAAATCTAATTCACTCCTTAATTCTTCCACCGTAACCGGACTAACAACTCGAGTTTTCCCCTGCTTCCCAGTCCTATTTTCCCCATTAAGAAGTACCCTAAATATTCAGTGTAAGAAATATATCGCTAACAGCATCATTAACACACAAAAGGCAATTCTCAACTTTTTATACTTTTCATCACCAATCACCGAAATGATAATCCCCAGCAAATATGCCAGTTCAATTGCAACCATTTCAAAATATCTATCTAAACCACAAATGGCCGTCAATATAAACCCTAATGATATAATAATAATCCCCAATGCTCCAAGGATATGCTCTAATGTGTGATCAATCACTGAAATTATAATAGCCAACAAGCATATCAGTATTAATCCAACAGTTTCGTCAAGATATCCATCCAAGCCATAATAACTCGTCAGCATAAACCCTAAAAACACAATTCCTATCAGTGTTTTAAGAATACGCACTACCTTATTCTTATCAATATCGTGTCCCATTTAATCTACTCCCGGTCCATCCACAATATATTGCAGATATTCCTTCATCCTTTCCTATCTGAAAGTCTGAATCGATTTTTTATATAAAACGATGCTATTTCTGCGTCAAAATACTTATATGTCATATCATCTCCACTACCGAAAATTCAGTCACCTCAAAGTTTTTTAAGTGTTTTACCCACCTCACAGACAACCGCCGTCCCATCCTTAACTTTAAAGCGTATATTCAGTCCTGCGTAGCTCACACCCCATATCCTGTCCTCATCATGGATAAAAGCAGGTCTCGGATCCTGTCTTATGATATCGCGCACCGCACCTCTGATATCAGGCCCGATAGCATCCAGAAATTCCTCCGGTATCTCCAGATCAAGGATCATCTGGTCTTCCCTGTCCGCAAAGCCCGAAGCCACACCGGGCCACGCATCTGCATACGTGATATACGGTTTGATATCCAGTATAGGAGTTCCGTCGAGCATGTCCACACCGCTTACTATAAGTACATCCCCGTCTTTTTCATCATGGATCACTTCCTCAAGTCTTACGCAGGAAAGCCCGATGGGATTGGGTCTGAAGGGAGCGCGCGTAGCAAACACGCCTTTATGCTCCTTCCCTCCGAGTCTTGGCGGGGTCACAGTAGCATTCCACTTTCCCCTGACATTTTCCGAAAACACAAACAGAAGCCACAGTCTTTCAAATTCCTCTATGCCCTTTATGATATCCGGATGCCTGAATTCGTTTTCAAAAACTATGCGTCCTTTTGCATCAGGAACAAGCGAAGCCTGCCTGGGGATCCCAAACTTCTCCGGAAAGCCCGTACGGATATGTGCGACCGGTTTAAATGAATAAATATCCTCTGACATGTCAAAAACCTTTCTTTATTGCCAGTTCCTTATGAGTTATAATGATAATAGATAATATACAGAAAATAACTTTTCAAAACAAAAGGAGGTGCCTATGTTTCTGATATATGACTGTATAGATGTCGTAAGCTCAAAGAAAACCGGTGAGATCTGCACCTTCCGCGGCATTCGCTACAATGCAAACGGATTTGCCGTTCTCTCTACCGAGCATTCCCAGCATGACTATCTGCTTCCAATGTCACAGGATGCATATCTCGTTTTTTTCGAACAGACCGCAGAGCTCATTCGCGAAAACGTTCGCGGCATACGTCTTACGGGAGCGCCTGTATATCGTGTACGCAGAGGCGCCATGCTTCCGATGGATGACAAGACCTCCTGCAGATATCAGGTGAGTGCGATCTGATAAGCCGCTTATTTTACATTCTCGCCGGGCCATCGTCGCCCACAGCATAGCCCTGCTGCGCAACGATCTCTCCGGTTTCGCTGTTCATAACGGTTATAAGTATCTGACAGCTGTTCTCTTCATACTTAAGATCATTTACAGGTATCACTTCTATCGAAGAGCCCAGATTCTGTACAAGTGCAACGAACCTCGTATCCTCCAGCGCAAAACTGCATGAAGGATCAAACTGCAGGTTCACTTTAAAATCATCATCAGCAGAAAGCATAAGCACGTCATGAACATTCTCCGTCTCCTGAATGGTCTGTATTTTATATTCAAGATATCGCGCATAGCTCTCATCCCATGAAGCATATCCTTCTTCACCCCTGTGATCTTCGATACCATACTGTTCCTTTAGCACATCTCCCATCCTGCGGGTATACTTTACCGCACCGCTGTAATTCAGATGATCGCTGTCACTGCAAAAATCAGTGACAGAACTTATCTCCTCAAGATAAAGAGCATTGTAATAGGCAAGTCCCTTCTCCTCCATATATGAATCGAGCGAATATGCCGCATTTATATTCTCCACATTTGTAAGACAGGGATTGAATACATAGAGCAGCTCTATGTCATTTTCGCTGCAGAAATCCGCTATAGGCTGAATATACCCAGCGCATACAGTGTTGAACTCAAGCTGTTCAAACTCCTGCGCTCTGTAATATTCCGCATCATCTCCCACGCCCTTCAGATACTCTGCCCCTTTTTCCGTTGAATACTCAGGTTCAAAATCAGGCTCTTTGAGCTTCTCCCATCTGTTGTGATACATAAGGAAATCAAACATGAAATCCCATTTGCCCTCATACGGCCCGAACACATCATTCATAGCTCTGTACTTATTCAGAGAAAGCGGGATCATATCAAACTGAACATGCTGCTGCTCGATACGATCATCACGGTATTTGCCGTTCACATACTTCTCATATTCAAACAGACCGAAGATATCGACCACTACAACCTTTGGTTTATGTTCCTTTACTATATCCTGAAGAATGTAATAATCCTCCGGAAGAGTACAGTTTGAATATCCCCAGTTGTAGGAAGTGATACCATACTCATCCCACAGTTCCTGCGGAAGGAGTGAATTATACATATGGCTCGTGCCCATAAAGATCACATCGATATCGGTATCACAATCATAAAACTCATGATACTTGACTACCGCCTTCTTTGATTCAAGGAGTTTCGATGTGCCGTAAAGCATAAGCGTCGTCAGGCCAAGAAAGCACACACAGCCTGCGCCGCGCTTTATCCTGTTTTTCATTCACGCCTCCATCAGAACTGAAAATATATAAATCCCGCTTCACTGAAATTTGATCCGTATATACCAAAAACAAATATAAACAATATCAATGCAAGATATATGAGCCATCTGATCGGGAGATCCTGTGCGAAGATAACCTCGCGAAGGACTATCCCTTTCCGCTTTATCAGATCATACACGGCAAGTACTATCAGGCATATGATAAGCACTGTAAAATTCTTATCATTAAGCCCTGCTTCATATATGGAGCCGTCTGTAAATATCCAGAAATTCTTTGCATGTATCATGCTCGAGAAAACCGGAATGCTGCTCCTTAAGGCATCGATCCTGAAAAATACCCATGAGATATCGACAAGGATAAAGGTGACAATCGCCTTAAAGCATCTGTTCCCTATAGAATCTTCCCTGATCCCCAGTTTATCAGAAACCTTCTTTCTGAAAGGAGACGTGATCTCACCCACTATCTGATAGAAGCCGTTTAAAAGCCCCCATATGACAAAAGTCCACTGGGAACCGTGCCACAGTCCGCTGCAGAAGAAAACTATCAAAATGTTCAGATACTTCCTGAAGGTTCCCTTTTTGTTTCCACCCAAAGGAATGTATAGATAATCTTTAAACCAGCTGAAAAGAGAGATATGCCATCTGCGCCAGAACTCTGAAACCGAACCCGAAGTGTAAGGTGCATCAAAATTTTCCATAAGTGAGAAACCAAGAACTTTTGCTGCTCCCATTGCGATTATCGAATATCCTGCAAAATCGCAGTATATCTGGAATGCAAACAGCACGGAAGCAACTATCAGGTACCAGCCTCCGTAGGTTTCATAATCTCCGTAAACGGTATTGATAAAAAGCGCAGCCCTGTCGGCAATGCACAGTTTCAGGAAATAGCCCCAGAGCATGAGCACAAGGCCTTCCCTTGTCTGGTCAAGACTGAAGACATGTTTTTCATTTATCTGTGCAAGAAGTTTTTTGGATCTTTCTATGGGACCGGCCACAAGCTGTGGAAAGAACGATACAAAGAGGGCATATTTCAGAGGATTTCTTTCTGCCTTCATATCCCCACGGCTCACATCGATAAGATAACCTGTTGTCTGAAAGATAAAGAAGGAAATTCCTACCGGAAGGATCAGATCAAGACGCTTCATCTCACACGAAGCAAATGTGTTCAGATTATCAATAACAAAGTCCGCATACTTGAAGTATGCCAGAACGCCAAGATTAAGGATTATGCCTGCTGCAAGACACAGCTTTATCCTGATGTCGGGTTTATCGCCCGTCTGTCTGTCCCGAAGCTTTTGAATAACGATCGCTCCGATATATGTAACAAGGGTGGAAAAAAGAAGAATGAGCGCATATGAAGCGTCCCACTGCATATAAAAAAAATACGATGCTGCCAGTAACCACAGATATCTGACTTTCTGCGGGAGTATGTAGTAAATAACAGTCACTGCAGGAAAGAATGCAAAAAACTGCAAGGAATTAAATATCATGGCCCCTTCTCCGTCATATAATTCTTGCCGTTTCGTATTATAACATATAACCCCGGTTTCTTTCAGCCCGTCATACGCCGCATAAGTGCAGGTCCGTGAAGCTTAAGCCAGGTATCCCATTTCTTATACGAGGGCATGACACGCAGCACCTCGGCGTAAAATGCATCCGAATGATCCATATGCTTCCTGTGGCACAGTTCATGCACGATCACGGCATCCAAAACTTCCGGTGGCGCCAGCATGAGCAGGCAGTTAAAATTCAGATTTCCTTTTGAAGAACAGCTTCCCCATCGCGATCTCTGATTCCTTATGGTTATCCTTCCGTAAGTGACTCCGATAAGAGGCGCATAGTAACGAACTCTCTCCGGTATCACTGTCATTGCCCTGTCGGCAAGTTCATTTATCTCATCACGCGAGAGCAAAAGCCCCGCTCTTCTGTCAGCTTCGACTTTTCTTTCACGTTCATCACGTTTCTTTATCTGTCTCTCTATCCACTCCCGGTGTGATAAAACAAAAGCATCAATCTCAGATACAGATGCAAAGAACGGCGCTCTTACAAGAACGCCGTCTTTGTCTATTTCCATTGAAATTGTTTTCCTTCGACTGCGAAGCAGTCTGTAGTCAACATATTCCATCAGTTTTCTTTTATTTCCTCATATCTGGTATTTACCAGTTTGTCCTGCTTACTCTCAAGCTTAAAGGAATTCTTTACAAGGTAATTCGATGCCTGAGTTCCTTTATGCGCGCTCATCTTGCTTACCTCGCTGCTCATCTTTATCCAGCCTACTGCTGCCGCGATGATCAGTGCAACAACATAGCCCATAAATTCAGCTTGGGCAATAAGGCAGATGATCACAGCTATCACAAAAGTGATGATCGCAGGGATGACAAATGCCTTGGTCTTCTTGCCCGGATCGATAGGAAGATTTCCGGTAACCTTACCGGTCTGACCATTCATCGCGAAGCTGTATACCTGATCGTTATACTTGGTCGAAAGCATCCATACAGGCATCAGGCAGTTCTTGATGACAGGATTGAGCATATCAACATCACAGCCTGCCTTTGAAACCGTATCATAACCGGTAACAGTCTTTTCAAGCTCATTTGCAACTGTGGTACGAAGACGCTCGGTAACCCTGTTCTTTACAGCTTCCTGATCCTCATCATACTTATTTGCAACATAGCCGGAAAGATATGCGGGATTATAGTCCGTAATCTTTGAGTAATCATAAGGTTCAATGGAATCCATATAAGCATCATCCATTTCCTTTGATCCGTCAGCCGGCACATTCACAAAATCCATGCGGCCTTTACGCATGACCCTGAATTCCTTTATCTCTCTCTGATCATTTCCGGGCTTCTGTATCCTGCGCTCCTTTGTTGCATTGAAGTAGCCGGCACCGTCCGCCGTGCAGGAGAAAAGCCAGAAAGGAACATACAGTCCCATAATGTTATCAAGGTGGTTCTGATCCTTGAAATCATCGGGAAGGAGTTTCTTGTCGCCATAAAACTTTATAAGTGCATCCTTGGCGGCATCCTTCTTGAGTGCAAAAGGAATAAGTCCGTCAGGCACATTCATGCCTTCAAAGGTTTCCTTTATGTTCACGGGATTTCCACAGTAAGGGCATTCCGTTGCTCCGGTCCCTTCCCCCGTAATAAGACCGGCTCCGCATGAAGAACATACATATTCCTTCATGCCTTCGCCCTCGATCTTTGAGGTATTAGTCGAAGTCTCCCATTTCAGATTCTCATCTCTGTGAACAGCATCTTTTGAAAACTCAGACATATCAAACTGACTGTCACAGTACTCACATACCATCTTCTGCAGCTCACCGTTGAAAACAAGCGGTGCCGCACAATTCGGGCATTTGTATCCTGAAAGTTCTCCGTTATCTGCCATTACTGTAACCTCCCTTGTGACTTATTTATTTTTTGATAAGCAGCGACTCACCTGTCATTTCCGCAGGCTGAGGCAGATCCATCACCTGCAGAAGGGTAGGAACGATATCACAGAGACGTCCGCCTTCGCGCAGTGTGTACGCAGGATCATAGTTATAAAGGATAAACGGTACCGGATTGGTTGTGTGCGCTGTATGAGGCTGCTTTGTCTCATAGTTGTACATCTGCTCAGCATTTCCGTGATCTGCACAGATAAAGAGCACGCCGTTTGTCTTCTTTACTGCTTCGACAGCTCCACCGACACACCCATCGATCCTCTCAACCGCCTTTACTGCAGCTTCCATAACGCCGGTATGACCTACCATGTCAGGATTTGCAAAGTTGATCACAACAACATCATACTTTCCGGATGTGATGGCAGCATCAAGCTTCTCGCTTACTTCAGGTGCGCTCATCTCAGGTTTCAGATCATATGTTGCAACTGCAGGTGAAGGAACCAGTGTACGGTCTTCATCTTTATTCGGCTCTTCAATTCCTCCGTTGAAGAAGAATGTTACATGAGCATACTTCTCTGTCTCAGCGATACGCAGCTGTTTAAGTCCGTTCTTTGCAAGATACTCACCGAAGGTGTTTACTATCTCTTCCTTCTTGAACGCAACATACTTGTTAGGTATGGTCTCGTCATAATCCTTGAAGCATACATATGTTAAAGGCATAAAGCCGTTTGCTCTCTTTAAGTACTTGATGCACTTTGTATCAGATGCATCGCCGGGCTGTGCTGCGATATCCTCATCTGAGAAGCAAAATGCCTTTGTGATCTCACGCGCACGGTCAGGTCTGAAGTTAAAGAAGATAACCGAATCATTGGGCTTAACAAGACTTAAAGGATTTCCTTCCTTGTCGGTAATGACTGTAGGAAGCACGAACTCATCCGTAACATCCTTATCATATGACTCCTGCATTGCCTTAAGAGGATCGTCACTCTTTACGCCTTCACCTTTTACAAGAGAATCATATGCTGTCTGGATACGGTCCCAGTTATTATCTCTGTCCATTGCATAATATCTGCCGGAAAGAGAAGCCACAGTACCTACACCGATCTCCTTTGTCTTATCGATAAGAGCCTTAAGATAGTCATAGCCGCTCTTGGGCGGTGTATCTCTTCCATCAAAGAAGGGATGGATAAATACACGTTCGAAATTTTCCTTTTTGCAAAGTTCAAGAAGAGCATAAAGATGTGTGTTGTGAGAATGTACTCCACCGTCTGAAAGAAGACCCCAGAGATGAAGATCGGAATTGTTCTCTTTGCAGTTATTGATCGCACGGAGAAGATCTTCATTTTTAAAGAATACACCGTCTTCGATATACTTTGTGATAAGAGTAAGATCCTGGTATATGATACGGCCGGAACCGATATTCATATGTCCTACTTCTGAATTGCCCATCTGACCGTCAGGAAGCCCTACCGCAAGTCCTGATGCATAACCTTTTACAAATGGACACTCAGCCATCAGCTTGTCTATCACGGGAGTCTTTGCCTGATAGACTGCATTGTACTCATGTTCATCGGATAAGCCAAAGCCATCCAGCACCATTAAAACTACAGGTCTCTGTTTCATTTTTTCTATCCTTTCATTATAAATTTCCTAAGTTCCGAATCGTACACAAAGCCTACATCTGAAAGTATTTTTTCAACCTCCTGACGCGTCACTCCTTCGGAAGCACACAGTTCATCCAGAGAGATGCCATTATCCCTGAGTTTCATATTTACATAACTGAAAAGCATCATCGGATCCTTTGGCATATTCTCTCCTCCTTTAAAACCAAACTATTTTATCACATTTTTATTTTTTAATGAATAGAACACCCACGCTTCCCGGTCCCGAATTACTCGATATGGCACCGGAGGCATGCACTTCATATATATTCTCAAACTCGACATATCGGGCCATTGTCTCTTTTATCTTGTATCTTTCCTTCGCAGAAAGACCAACATGCGTTACGAACACCGCTGAGTGATCCACATCGCGGCGCCTTGCAAAAAGACTCTTAACATACTTTGCATAGCACTTGTCCAGATCTCCAAGGAACATGCCCGCAACCGTCATACGGCCATGCTTCAGTGCTATCACGGGATGTATATTGGAATTTTTCATTAAAAGATAGACTGCCTTACTTACTCTTCCGTTCCTGTAAAGATATTCCATATTATCAACTATAAAGCTGGTCTCAACCTTATCACGCATCCCTTCAATACCCTTTATAACAGCTTCCGGATCAGCTCCGTCCATAGCAAGCCTTGCAGCTTTCATTACTACAAGTCCCATACCCGATGAAAGCTGGTATGAATCCACTACCGTAACCGAAGAGAAGCTGGTAGCCGCAGCTGTAGCCTGTTCATATCCTTTGGATACTTTAGCGCTCGATGTGATATGTATCACATGTTCGGCTCTGGCAAGTACATCCGAAAAGAATTCCTCATACTCTTCAACAGACGGCGGTGCGGATACCACCTGTTTATGAGGAGAATTCTCTAAATAAGCCGTGAGATTGTCCTGGAATATTTCAGCTCCGTCCTCAAAGCGTCCGTCACCGGTCTCAACATAATAGTTGATGACAGGCACGCCCAAACGGCCCAGAGTTTCGACATCAAGGTCGCATACAGCATCAGCCGTTATGCAGACTTTCTGCTTCTTCGCCGTAGTGATCATTTTTATCTGTCCGCTCTCTTCACTCTCTGTTTCGGAAAGCATGCTGTATTCGATAAGTCTTTCAGGTATGTAATGAAGCAGTGTCGCTTCCAGAAGCGCGGAATTTACAGGCTTTGCTATATAATCCGAAAATCCCAGGTGACTGTATTGTTCATAAGCCCCGCTCATGGCATTTGCGGTCATAACTATCACCGGTGTTTTCCTGTTATAGCCATCCGCCTGTTCTCTGATCCTGTGAAGGGTTTCCACTCCGTCCATTCCGGGCATCACATGATCCATGAGTATCACATCATAAGAATTCTTTGCCGTAAGTTTCAGTGCTTCGGCTCCGGACGCTACCAGATCGAGCTTCACTTTTGTTGAACGCAGCAGCTTTCCGGCAACCAGGAGATTCATATCATTGTCATCAACAACCATCACCCTTGCCTCAGGTGCTTCAAATACCTGACGGTAATTCGGCCTGTCAGCCATGCCCGAAGCAGTGTGCAGATCAACATGTCCGATCTTTGATTCGGAGATTATGCCCTGCGGTATGCTCACGGTAAAAACAGAGCCTTTACCGTAAACCGAATCCACATTTACCTCACCCTTCATCAGTCCTACCAGCTGGCTTACTATCGGAAGCCCCAGACCGGTTCCTTCTATACCCTTGTTCTCTTTTTCATCGACACGGCTGAAACTGTCAAACAGCTTTCCTAAATCATCCTTCCTTATACCTATTCCGGTATCTTCAACCGAGATCTTCAAAACGAAATTACCCCTTCCGTCCGGCCTGCCGTCCGCCGAAAGAGTAACGGAACCTTTACGCGTATATTTCACGGCATTGGTCAGAAGGTTATTGATTATCTGTTTTACTCTGACATCATCGCCCAAGAGCACCGCCGGAATGTTCTCATCAATGTTTACCCTGAAATCAAGATCTTTTTCCTTTGCGCGCTGCCAGTTTGTATTTACCAGATCGGAAAGCAGTGTCTGTGTTTCATACCTGGTCGGTATGATCTCCATATGTCCGGATTCCATCCTGGAGAGATCCAGGATGTCATTTATAATAGCGAGCAGATTCTTGGATGCTTTCTGTATGTTTACGGAGTTTTCAACCAGATCATCCGTAAGCGTTCTTTCTCTGAGTGTCATCTCATTAAGGCCGATTATGGTATTAATGGGGGTACGTATCTCATGACTTATATTTGCAAGGAATCTGTTCTGTGTTGAAAGGGCCGCTTCCAGCTCTTCCTGCTGTTTAACATTCTTATCATGCTCTTTTCTGAAAAGCATCTTATGAATTTCCAAAAACAGCAAAAGACAAAACACTACGCAGAGATATGAGAAGACCGTATCAAAATATCTGCCATGCCTGTCAAGAACTCCTGTCACTGCCTCCGGATGCATATAAGAATACAGGAAGCAAAACAGATCTGCTCCTATGCCAAACACCAGACTTATGATCAAACGCCAGCCGTCAAGGACAAATGCAGCGGTAACAGTACCAAGCACAAGCCAGGCGATCATCCCGGAATCCAATCCGCCCGAAACAAAATATGTATATGGGAATATTGCGATGGCAAGAAGCATCAGTATGAAAAACGCGCAGTCCTCATATCGTTTTGTGATAGCCGCAAGAAAATAAGTGAGCAGAAGGACTGCCGCACAGGAATACAAAATCAGCACAGCGGCCATACCCTGTCCTTCCACAAGAGTCACTGTTCCTGAAACAAAGAATGCCAGGGAGCCAAGAAGCGCAAGTATATTCACAAGCCTGTGCGTAAGGTTGCCATCATCACCTATAAGTTTGATTATGATCTCACTGATCTTTTTCTTCATAATTCTTTCAGCCTGTTCATGGCTGCCTCAAAATCAAATCCGGCTACATATTTCCTTACATCCTTAAGTGCACCTTCCGGGATCTTTGCCAACACATTCTCACATTCAGTCGGATCAAATCCCATGACCGCTTCCTTCAGTTCGTTTAACAGTTCTTCCGGTATTTCTGTCTCATCCGCCTCTTTTTCTAAAGTTTCTTCCTTTTCTTCTATGCCGAATGCATTTCTTATATCCGAAAGAACCTCTTCAAGATATTTGATCATCGGCTCGTGTTTTTCCCTTACCAGCAGAGCATCGCCTGCTTTTGCCGCCGCTTCGGACTGTTTCGCCATTTCAAACAGCTTCATCGCTCCGATATTCTTGGATCCGCTCTTCAGAGCATGTACCGTTATCCTGTATAGGTCTATATCATCTGCTTTAAGAGTTTCGGATAGTGTCTTTATTTTTTCGGGACCTTCTTTAAGATAAGCTTTGAGTATATCTGTATAGTCCTCTTTATTTCCATCAAAGAAACCGAGACCTATATCCGTATCGATAAACTCCGGTGACAACGCAGCCAAAGGATCAGCCGGCATAAAATGCTCCACGCGTCTGGGTGCCGGCTTGACCACAGCCGGTGCTTTAGCCTTTTCCATTTTGTTTTTCAGGAATTTCCTGAGTACCCTTTCCATCTGCGATCGTTCGATAGGTTTTGCGATATAGTCATCAAAGCCTTCTCCCATGAGCATTTCCCTTGCTCCGCCTACTGCATTGGCCGTAAGTGCGACAACCGGCACACTTTCTTTGCTGTTGCCGCGTATGGCTCTTATCTCACGCAGCGTCTGCACTCCGTCCATGCCCGGCATCATATGATCTAAGAAGATCAGATCGTATCTGATCTTTTTTGTTTTCTCTACTGCCGATGGTCCGTCAGAAGCCATATCTATGGATATGCCATAATGCGCAAGGAAGTGCTCAACAACTTTCAGATTCATGGGGCTGTCATCAACAGCAAGTACTCTCGCATCCTTAATGACAAATCCACCCTCATTTCTCTTTCCGAAAGTTGAACTTGTATTTTTGGTCCCGTTAAGAGCTGCTGCTATCGCAAATACATGAAAAGGCTTTAAGACAAAATACACCCCTTCATGCATCATGTTCAGATCATCTTCATCGTCAACTATGACGCCGATCGACATCCTTAAAGCAAGCGAATCAAAAATATCCTTATGTTCTATATACTCTTCATAACCGGTAAATACATGAGTATATCTTTCATTCTCCGTACGTCTTTTAAGCTCCTGAACACTTCCGCAGCGAGTGGCATCAAGTTTGAGCAGCTTTGCCATATGCTGGCTCGACTGAAGAAACCAGTCTCTTACACTCGCATTCCTGTATTTCTCGGTATTGATATAGAACAGTATCTTTTTCTTCGCAGCATCATTTACCGTAACGATAGGTGTATCATCTGCAACACCCTGCGGTATGGTTATCATGAACTCACTGCCTTCACCCTTCACGCTTTCCACATGGATAAAGCCGTTCATGTACGCCGTAAGCTTTCTCGCTATAGGAAGCCCCAGACCCACTCCGCCTTCAGTTCTGCCTCTCCCGGTATCTGCCTGATTATAAACATCGTTAAGACGAGCTATCTCATCCTCACTCATTCCTATGCCTGTGTCTTTTACCTTTACACACAGATTGCCGCCATATTCTTCTTTCCTGAAACTTATCTCAGCGCAGACTCCGCCGTATCTGGTGAATTTAATGGCATTGTTCAGCACATTCAGTATTACTCTGTAGATCTTCATACTGTCTCCGATCAGTTCGGAAGGCATATCAGAAGAAATATCCACTATGATTTCCAGATGCTTTTCACTGTTCCATGCACCTGCCATATTCACCAGATCGTTTATAACGGATGATATTGAGTATCTGTCATTCTGCACATGGACCCTGTCGCCTTCCAGTTCGGAAAAATCAACAATATCCGCAACCAGGAAGGTAAGATTCCTTCCCGCCATAAGAATATCCAGAGCCGCCTGCTTTGCATCCGCAGGAAGATCCTGTCCGGCCAGATCACTGCTCACTCCTACGATCGTATTCAGCGGTGTCCTCAGTTCATGAGATACATTTGCAAGAAAATCATCCTTTGCCGACTGCGCATCTTTAAGTTTCTCAATGCTCTCATCCAGTCTCTTATTCTTTTTTTCTTCATAGGATTGTCTTACGATCGAAAGATATTGCAGCAGCAATAAAGAAGCGAATTCCGTTACGACAAAGAGAGGAGGCCATTCACTGTCAAGTTTAAGAATATAACCATATATGATCATCATCAGAACGACAGCCATCACACCGATCAGATTCACGGCAAAACTGTCATAGAGAGAAAAGACAAAAACCACAAGAAACATTACGGGCATCACATATGTAACTCCGCCTCTGAAATAGGCATACACCGCAAATCCCAGCCAGGAGATCACTGTAAGTATGATGCTGCTGTACTTTTTAAGTTTGCCCCCGCTCGCATGTATGATGACAGCAACTACTGCCTCTGCAGAAAAAAACGCAGTAACCCACGAGGGCCATCCCGTGACCCCGGAAATTACTGCGCCGGTCAATGCAAGCAATACGATCGCAGGCATTATCATATTCCTGGACCTGTTCTTGATAGCCGCTAATTCTTCCATCATAACCCCCGGTAAAAACTAATCCATAAGTCCCTTTGTAAATTCAGGCCACAGCTCCATCAGTATGTCCGTAAGATCCGGATCGAACTGCGTGCCTCTCCCTTCTTCCATTATCTCTTTTACAGTCGCAAGCGGACGAATAGGCGGTTTATAGCACCTTCTTTCAACAAGTGCATCAAAAACATCAGCCACCGCCATGATCCTTGCACACAAAGGAATATCGTTGCCACTTAAGTGATCCGGATATCCTGTACCATCATAACGTTCATGATGATGCAGCGCTATATCACGAGCGATCTGAACATATTCCGGATCCTCAACATCATCAAGTATTTTGTCTATCATTGAAGCACCGTATACCGTATGAAGTTTCATCGTTTCAAACTCTTCATACGTAAGCTTCCCCAGCTTTAAGAGTATCGTATCCGATATCTTTATCTTTCCTATATCATGCAGCACTGCCGCCTTTACGGTATTCCTCTCATACTGCGGCGTGAACACATCCATAAAAAGACCGCGTCTTCTTATCCCTTCAGAAAGCAGCTCAACATAGCGACCGGTATTATTTACATGGCTTCCCGTCAATTCATCACGGCTCTCTATCACTTCCGCAAGGCCGCTTATCACGGTTTCCTGTATCTTTGTGATACGTTCAGCCTGTCTGTCAACCATGGTTTCCAGATCTCTTCTGTAATTTTCTATCTCCAGAGCCTTTGATACTCTTTTTAAAAGCACCTGGCTTACAAAAGGTTTTGCAACAAAATCAGCAGCTCCCATTGTAAAACATCTGGTCTCTGTCTCCGGATCCGTGTCCGAAGTAAGAAATACCACAGGTATGCGCTTCTTTAAAGGATCATCTGAAGCTTTGATCTTTTCAAAGGTGTCAAATCCGGACATTCCCGGCAGATTGATATCAAGAAGAATAAGATCCGGAAGATTTCTTTCCAGGTAAATAAATGCCTGCTCTCCGGAAATAGCAGAGGCAATCCTGTATTTATCACTTAGAATGGTTTTGGCCGCACGCTGGTTAACAGGATCATCATCAACAACCAGTACCGTGCTCTTAACATAATCATCCATAGTCATGCGTACCCCCGCATAATATTATAGCACAAACAGAAAGGCAGACTCTATATGAGCCTGCCTTTCTGCTAAAAAGGAAAGGGAACGAATAAATCAGTTATTTTTGAAAACAAATACTGTCGAACACTCTGTATCTTCACTGTTGCCTGCATATGAACCGTACGATCCGGAGTATTCCTTTATTGCATCGATCCTTCCGGAAAGAGGTTCTATATCCTCATCGAATATATCCTCAACCTTATCTACAGTCTTTTCGCTGAATTCGTGAAGACCGTCATTAAGCTTAGCCGATCCGTCAAGAAGCTTTGATGCTCCGTCTTCAAGATCATCCGTACCGTCTGCCAGTTTACCTGCGCCGTCCTTAAGCTCACCGGTTCCATCATAAAGTTTTAATGCGCCTTCATTAAGTTTGCCTGCCCCGTCATTAAGCTCTGATACACCGTCATAGAGTTTTAACGCACCATCATTTAAATCTGATGCTCCATTTTTGATCTTTCCGGCACCGCCATCCAGATCCGATGCACCTGCTTTAAGTTTTCCAGAACCATTCTTCAGATCACTTATGCCTTTATAGATCCTGTCAAACCCGCTGCCAAGCTGCGATGCGCCGCCGTCAAGCTTGTTAACGCCTGCCTGCAGCGAAGCCGTTCCGTTAACAAGCGTCTCTGTTCCGTCATACAGATCTGATGCACCTGCTGCAAGTTTTGAAGATCCGTCTTTTAACTGCGCTGCTCCCTTTGCCAGATCTGCTGCGCCACCTGCAAGTTTTTCCATGCCTGCATTGAGAGCAGTGCTGCCGCCCGCTATCTCCGTTGCACCTGCAGTATATGCCGATACACCTTTGTTCAGTGCAGCGGCTCCTTCATGAAGCTTGCTTGCATTGACAGAAAGCGATGCCATCTTTCCGGCTATCTCTCCTATACCTCCATCTATTGACGCATAACTTTTACTCATTTCATTCATTTTGACTGAAAGCTCTGCCATCTGGTCATTCAGTGCCTTATAGCTTTCCATGAGGAGCTTAACCTGCTGCATCTGTTCATTGCTAAGCACCGCATTAACAGATGCATCGCCAAGCATTCCGGAAAGACCGGCATAAACTTTGTGATAACCGGTATTTAACTTGGCGGCCCCGCCTGCAGCCATTGAAAGTCCTGCTTTGAACTGCGCCGAACCATTCACAAGCGCTCCAAGCTGTGCTGCCTGTGCAGGATCAGATACACCGGCCTGCAACTGTGCGGTTCCCGCTTCAAGAGCCGCTGCACCTGACGTGAGTTTCTCATTGTTGGATACCAGCTCCGAAGCACCTTTCTTTAATCTTTTTGTTCCTTCAAGAAGTTCTGTCACACCCGCAGTCAGTTCAGGAGTCTTACTCTGAAGAGTTCCTATGCCTTCATCAAGAGCTCCGGCCCCATCCTTAAGAGCCTTTGCTCCGGCGTTTAGTCTGCCGGCTCCTTCATTAAGAGACTCCGCTCCGGCCTTAAGTGTTTTGGTTCCGTCTGTCAGGGTTTTGTTTCCGTCCTTATATGTCTTTGCACCTTCCAGAAGCTTTCCTGTTCCGTCATACAGATCCGAAGCGCCCTTGCTCAATTTGGAAGTGCCATCCTTAAGATCTGCTGTGCCGTTATAAAGCTTCGATGTACCGTCCTTCAGATCTGAGGTGCCGTTTAAAAGTTTTCCGGTACCTTCTTTAAGATCTGATGTACCGTCATACAGTTCGGAAGTTCCGTCGTAAAGTTCTTTTGAACCGTCATACAGTTCATGCGCACCGTCATTTAATGAAACACTGCCGTCCTTAAGATCCGATATACCGTTATGAAGTTCTCCGTCACCATCAAGGATCTTCTCCATTCCGTCTTTCAGTTCATCAACCTTATCGGATGCTTCATCAGTATCAATGCCCAGATCCCTGTCCGAAAGATCCATTTCCTTTGCAAGTGTTATGGCTGTTACAGCATCACTGTCTTTTATGTCGCACTCGATCCTCACGCTGTCGCTTCCTTTGAGTTCGTCGAGTTTTTCATTTATCTCATCATCACTTATGGATGCATTTTCCAGACCAAGGCTTTCATAAAGTCCGGGGAATCCCATAGCTATGACTGCCGTATGTTCTCCGTCATTCACCGCTTCACCGTGATCGACTGTTACGTTTGCAACCTTCTCATTGTCAAACAGCATACCTGTTGTCATAGCAAATGGCATGCAGACATTGTATGTTCTTCCGTCATCTCCGTTTATGTCCTTCGCAGTCAGGTTGCTGTAGTCAACATCTATCACAAGATGCCCGCTCTTTCCACCAAGCATCGCAGGATCGATCTTTGTTCCGTCCAGCGTATATGTTATTTCAACATCAACCGGAAGCGTATTCTCTGCAACACCGCTGTAATAAACATCTCCGCCGTCTGTATCCCATGTGAGTTCTCCGTCAATATCTTTGACAAGTTGTGAATCACCTTTTACAACTTCTATATTCTGAAGATCGGCCCTGTCCTTTAATACCGCTGCCCCCGAAGGATTTTTCAACCTTTCGCTTACTATTATCTTCTGTGGAAGCACTCCGCTTCTCAATACGAATACCGTCTCTGTCTTTCCCGCTGTGCTGCTGTGTTCCATTCCTGCAATAGCCTCTGCGGATCCTGCTTCTTTTGAAAGTTCCTCAAGTTCATTATCTGCATCATCCTGAACATTTTCCTTATCAGGATTCATATCATTCAGACTGCATCCCGATAAGCTGCTTACTGTCAAAGTCACAGCTCCCAGACATGCCGCAATTTTTCTTATTCTCTTTTTCATACCGTACCCATTCCTCTCTGCAGCTTCATACCGCTGCTATTTTCCTTTTTATCTTCCTTAGCTCTCTTAACACAATCTTTCATGCCCAGCGTTGTCCTGATGATCAACGGATCTGCAATAAGCAGAAGCGAAGGCAGGAGCGTTATCACAATGAACATAGAAAGCAGGGCGCCTCTTGCAAGAAGAAGACATATAGAACCGATCAGATCTATGTTTGAATAGATCGCGCATCCTATCGTTGCCGCAAAGAAGCCAAGTGCCGAAGAAAATATCGAATTAACAGAAGTCTCAACCGCTATATGCACCGCATCCTTCCTGTTCTTTCCGGCTATACGTTCTGTCTTGTATCTGGTTGTAAGAAGTATCGCATAGTCTATGGTTGCGCCAAGCTGTATGGTTCCTACACATATCGAAGCTATGAAAGGAAGTGTTGCACCTGTGTAATACGCAAGACTCATATTCATGTATATCGCAAGTTCCACAACCGTAACCAGTATTACCGGGAGTGATACTGACTTCAGCACGAACAGAATGAGCAGGAATATCGCGCCTATGCTGACTGCTGATACAACTTTGAAATCCTTATCCGTTATCTCAATAAGATCCTTCGTTGCCGGAGCCTCTCCTATAAACATTGAATCCGGATCATATCTCTTGATGATCCTGTTTATCTGATCGCACTGTTCTCCGATCTCATCCGTTGCGATCTGATAAGCCGATGATACTAACAGAAGTTTATGTCCGCCGCTCTCAAGAGATGTGAGCATTCCCGCCGGAAGCATTGATGAAGGCATCATCGGACTCACTATCGAATCCGAGCCTACCGCAAAGTTAACACCTTCCACCGCTTCTAACTCTTCAAGCATATTCTTTATTTCTTTTGGCTTCAGACTGTCATCAACAAGTATCATGGATACAGAGCTTATCTCATATCCTTTTTCAAGCTCTTTATTAGCCTGAACCGACTGCAGCGAATCGGGAAGACTTGAATCAAGCTTGTAGTAAACATTTATATTGTTATACCCGTATATTGCCGGGATCCAGAGAAGTATCAGTAACAGTGTTACGGGAATATATGCCTTTCCTATAAAACCTGCCAGACCTTTGCCTGGAAGTGTGATCGCCTTATGTTTTGTCTTCTCGACAGCCTTATCAAAAACAAGGATAAGGGCGGGAAGTATCGTCACGCAGCCAATAACTCCGAAAACAACGCCTTTTGCCATTACGATACCCATATCCAGACCAAGCGTAAATGTCATGAAACACATTGCCAGGAAACCGGCTATGGTCGTAAGCGATGAACCTGCGACTGAGACTATGGTTGTGGATATCGCATTTGCCATAGCCTCTTTCTTGTCGTCACACTTTTGCTTCTGCTCACAGTAACTGTGATAGAGGAATATCGAATAATCCATTGTGACGCCTAACTGAAGTATCGCCACAAGAGCCATTGTTATGAATGAGATCTCACCGCTTACAAAATTACTGCCCAGATTGTAGATTATCGTTATTCCTATATCTGCCAGGAAAAGTATCGGTACCAGAAACGAATCAGTCGTGAGCATCAGCACTACAAGTGAAAGCGCAACTGCTATCAATGTATATATGGGCGTCTGTTCCTGTACCAGATCCTTTGTGTCGGTTACAACTGCTGCCATGCTTGATAACAGGCACTGCCTGCCGGCGGTTTTCCTCAGTTCCTTTATCGCACCCATCGTTTCTTCCGATGAACTGGTGCTGTCAAAGAATATAAACATCAAACATCCGCTTCCGTCTTTTGAATAGAACAGATTCCTTATATTGTCCGGAAGCATCTCAACAGGTACTTCACCGTCAGTGATATCGTTGTAGCAGATCACTTCAGCCACATGGTCGATCTGTTCTATCTTTTCAACCAGCTTTATCTGATCCGCGCTTCGCATACCCTCGCATATAAATATGCCATACGCTCCTTTACCAAAATCCTCAAGAAGCACGTCCTGTCCCTTCATTGTCTCGATATCCTTCGGAAGATAATACAGAATATCGTAATTGATCTTCGTATTGAGGAAACCGATAGCCGAAGGAATGAGCAGCAGCACAGCAAGAGCCAGGATCACATATCTGGACTTCACTATCGCTTTACTCACCTTAAGCATCTGAAAACACCTCCAATTCTTTTCTTTCTTTTCAAAATTGACCTTTGGTCATTTTTTGTTAAACACAATATATATCTTTTTTGACCGATAGTCAATAACTTTTTGACCGAAAGTCAATTATTTTTGAATTTTGGTCATTTTTCTTGACTGTCAGGTCTTATATGTCTATTATTTGTAATATGGGAAAGGCTAAAGACAATAAAAAACAGAAAAGAGATTCGCTTCTCTTAAACTCATACAGGCTCTTCACCACCAAAGGTATCGCAGATACCTCGATCTCTGAGATCGCCGATTCTTCCGGTGTTGCCAAGGGCACGTTTTATTTCTATTTTAAGGATAAGCAGGATATCATTGATCACCTTATCGCAAGGAAATCAAGCGTTCTGCTGGAAAAGGCTCTGAAAACACTTAAGGAAAAAGAAGAAAAATCCAGTAAACTCCCCGTCGAAGAAAAGATCATCATCCTCACGGACAGCATAATAAACGACCTCGAGCAAAACCCGAGGCTGGTAAAGTTCCTGGACAGGAATCTCAACACCGGTTTCTATATGAAAGCCTTTGATGACGACACCCTCATTCCGGGAATGAGTATCCAGGAAGAATATTATAAGATAATCAATTCAAATGGTGATAAATGGAAAAATGCAGGGCTCATGCTCTACACGATCATCGAACTGATAAGCAGTACGATCCATTCCGTGATCCTCGAGCATATTCCCTGCACAATAGAAGAATACAAACCATATCTTTTTGACTGCATACGCGGTATTGTCCGCGAATTCAGAGCATCTTAATCCCTGTATACAGGATAAGGAGCATCTGCCGGATCCATTTCCTTATGCCAGCTGAGTCTTCCTGCAGCAACGGCAAAAGCGATTGATGAAACAGTTGAAGGCAGCCATATAAGCATAGACTCGACAGTTTGAATACTTGCTAAAGCCCCCAGCGTTTCAGCGCCGTATCTTGCTGAAATAACTCTATAAAACTGGTCTACAAATATAAATATCAGACCTAACAGCACCCTGCATACAATTCCTGCCACTGAAGCGGTCATTGCAGATTTCATATTCTTTGCGCTGATGACAGCAAACAGTACAGCCCCTGATATTACCACGTCCAGAACATATCGTACTGTATCAGGTATATTCCACACCATCCCGCTTGAAGCGACGGACATCCGTGTATTCATCATTTCTAACACCATATCCTGACAGAGATAAAGAAAAAGATGTATTATCAGGATAAGCACCTGGCAGATTAACGATGTAAGTATAAGTTTACTTCCCGGTTTTTCAAACATAGCATCTCCACCTCAAAATCTTATCAAAGCATATGAGCACGGAGTTCTTCACCTGAAAGAGGAGAAAGATAAGCCGGTGCGATATCGAACATCGTCTTGCATCCGTTCTGGCCTTCTTTATTCATACGTACTGCCGCACGGGCAACAGCTGCCAGTACAGAGCCTGTAAACTCAGGATTTGAATCAAGCTTAAGAGAATACTCTATAACATGCTTATTATCCCCTGTCGCACCTGAATAGATTACCGATCCGCCGTGAGGAAGCTTTGAATGATCCCTCTTCATCTCCTCTTCTGAAATGAAAGTTACAGTCGTATCATAATCAGCGAAATAATTAGGCATCTCCTTTATCTCTTTTTCAATACGTGCCTTATCTGCACCCTCTTCTGCTACAACAAAGCATTCTCTTGTATGTTTCTGTCTTACTGTAAGCTCGGGATTCTCTCCTGAACGTACAGACTTAAGAGCAGCTTCAACGGGAACAGTATACTGTCTGGCATCCTTTACGCCTTCGATGCGTCTTACAGCATCGGAATGTCCCTGGCTTACGCCTCTGCCCCAGAAAGTATAATCCTTTCCATCGGGAAGGATGCAGTGTGAATAAAGACGGTTTATAGAAAACATTCCCGGATCCCAACCGCAGGAGATAACACCTACCTTGCCGGATCCCTTTGCAGCCTTATCAACAGCAGCGAAATGCTCAGGGATACGTGCGTGTGTATCAAAACTGTCCACAACATTAAACAGCTTTGCATATTCCGGTGTCATCTCAGGAAGGTCTGTAGCCGATCCTCCACAGATAACAAGCACATCTATATCATCTGTCATGTTCTTAAGGTCATCTGCCTTGTACGCCTTTACACCTGAAACAGTTTTGACCGTAGAAGGGTCACGTCTTGTGAATACGCCGACAAGTTCTTCATCGGGATTTGCATTAACTGCCTTCTCAACGCCTTTTCCGAGATTTCCGTAACCAAGGATTCCTATTCTTATACTCATTTAATTTACCTCCAAATAATAGTTTTCAACTCAACGATTATAACACAGTATATTTATGAAAAAAGCGGTGTTGAAAAATACCTTTCCGCTGTATCCGGAAGCACTGTTACTACAGTCTTTCCGGGCCCGAGCTTCTTCGCAAGCCTGATCGCTGCTGCCGTGTTGGTCCCGCTCGATATGCCGCACATTATCCCTTCAAGCTTTGCCAGATCCTTTGCCGTGCTTATAGCCTCATCGTCTGTGATGATACATATATCATCATATATCTCCCGGTTAAGGATCTTTGGAATGACTCCGTCACCTATTCCCATCTGAATGTGTGTGCCAATGCTTCCTCCGGAAAGTATGGCCGCATTTTCAGGTTCGACTGCCCATATGAGCATTTCGGGATTCTCTTTCTTAAGCGTTTCACCTATGCCCGTTATGGTGCCGCCTGTTCCTATTCCTGAGCAGAAACCGTCTATCTTTTTCCCTGCCTGCTCCAGTATCTCTTTTGCAGTACCTTCACGCTGTGCTTCGGAATTTGCTTCATTCTCAAACTGCTGGGGGATGAATACTCTCGGATCAGCTGCCTGCATGGCATATGCTTCCCTTGTGCATTCCTCTATGCATTTTCCTATATCTCCGTCATCATGGATAAACTTAACCTCGGCACCATAATGCTTAACGAGCTTTCCACGTTCCTCACTGACAGAATCAGGCATTATGATCACAGTCTTATAGCCTCTTACTGCGCCTATAAGTGCAAGGCCTATGCCCTGATTGCCGCTTGTAGGTTCGACTATTATGCTGTCAGGTCCGATCTTTCCTTCCCTCTCTGCCTTCAATATCATATTGTAGGCAGTTCTGGTCTTTACGGATCCTCCGACATTCAGACCTTCAAATTTAACCAATATCTCGGCAGCATTCTCCGGTGCCATACGATTAAGACGTATAAGCGGTGTGCCTCCTACCGCGTCAAGTATATTCTCACAGATCATATCATTCATCCTTTCCAACTCAACGATTATAACACATAATACCGATGTTCAATCGCTATATTCTATAACTTCCTACACCGTGCAGCATTGTCTGACAGTGTTAAAGTGAGCCTTAGCAGTTCTCGAAAATGCAGAGATTCATCAGGAACGGGCCGCCCGGATGGCGGGCCGAGTGAACAACGCTACATGGATGTAGCGTGTGAACGGTTCCGGAATAAAACAATAGTTTTGGGCATTTTCGTAAGAACTGCTTGGCGAACGGTTCCACTGTCAGACAAGCTGCCGGTGTGCGGAAGTTAGTGGAATGTAACAAGCTGGAAGTCTAGGTTATATATATTTGACCGCAACATGAAGCAGTGATAGAATACGCCACTGTTAACATTTACCAGATACCCGGAGAGGCAATAAAACTATGGAAACATATATGATACTCAGAGATCTTGCGATCATCATTCTGGCCGCCAAATTCATGGGGCTTGTGGCAAAAAAATGCAAAGTTCCTGCTGTAGTCGGCGAGATCGTAGCCGGCCTGATCATCGGTCCCTGTCTTTTGGGTTTTGTTAAACCTTCGGATTTTATCAATCAGATGGCCGAGATAGGTGTAATACTCATCATGTTTTCCGCAGGCCTTGAGACAAATCTGAAGGAACTTAAAAAATCCGGTCTGGCAGCACTTGTAATAGCCTGCTTTGGCGTGGCAGTTCCCATGGCTTCGGGTGCAGTTCTTTACATGTGCTTCCATGGTTTTGCGGGTCCCGGCACAGATGAATTCTTCCGTGCTCTTTTCATCGGATCGATAATGACGGCCACTTCTGTCAGCATAACCGTTGAGTCTTTAAGAGAACTCGGACATCTGCAGGGAAGAGTCGGACAGACCATACTGAGTGCCGCTATCATCGACGATGTGATAGGCATTATCGTCCTTACCTTTGTACTTAGCTTAAAGGATCCCAACTCGAAGCCCATGGAGATATGCTTAAAGACAGTTGCCTTCCTTATACTTGCACTGGTAGGCGGAATACTTATGTATCATATATTCAAAAAGATCGATGCCAGATATCCTCATACCAGAAGGATACCTATCATCGGCCTCGGACTCTGCTTCATTCTTTCATATTTGGCTGAAAAATATTTCGGCATCGCCGATATCACCGGTGCCTATATCGCAGGCATAATCCTCTGCAATGTAAGAGACGCAAGCTATATAGACAGGAAGATAAGCATAAACAGCTATATGATCTTTGCTCCTATATTCTTTGTGGGGATAGGTCTTAAGACTAATTTCAATGAAATATCGACTGAACTGCTTCTGTTCTCGCTGCTCTTTGTGATCACTGCATGCATCAGCAAGATCATCGGCTGTGGAGCAGTTTCAAAGATATTGAGATTCAATATTCCCGACAGTATAAAGATCGGTATCGGTATGATGACCAGAGGTGAAGTAGCGCTTATCATCACCAGCAAAGGATTGAGCCTTGGGATAATAGACTCATCCTACTTCACACCTGTCATCTTCCTTATAATCACTTCCAGCATAATAGTGCCTATATTATTAAAGGCAATGTATGCTAAATTTCCTGACGCAAAAACTGCATAAATGCATTTCTGTTTTCCATTGCAGTGGTCGTAGGGCGGCCCAGATCCGCCCTCGAACCTATGGAACACTTCACTTCTATAAGTCCTGACTTTCCTGAAGCCTTTATTTTTTCAAGTGCATCATCAAGATCATCAAAATCTGATACGGATACTGCCGATGCAATACCGCAGGCCTTTGCGCAGGCAACCACATCCATTGTTCCCGAAACAGTAGGCATTCCGCCAACGGTTTCATGCGCATTGTTATTTATGATCACATGGATCAGATTATCGGGATGTATGCTTCCTTCTACCGCAAGTGCGCCCATATGCATGAGCATTGCGCCGTCGCCGTCTATACACCACACGCGCCTGTCCGGCTTCTGAAGTGCAACGGCAAGCGCTATGGATGAACAGTGACCCATCGAACCCACGGTAAGAAAATCCCTGCTGTGATCATTATCAGTAGCGGTCCTGTACTCAAACAGCTCACGGCTAATCTTTCCCGTAGTGGAAACTATCACATCATTTCCCGCAGCCTTTGCGATATGTCCTATCGCCTCTTCACGGTTCATTGTAAAGCTGTTTGAATAATCAACTTTCTTTTCAAAACTGAGCGCACCTTTTTTTACAATTACAGCAGCCTGTTTGCCTTCCGCAAAAAGCGCTTTAAATCCGGTAAGTGCTTTTTCCAGTTCCTCTTCGGAAGTCTCCTTATCAAGGACAAAAGTCTCAACTTCCATATCTTCCATGAGCTTTTCGGTTACCATACCCTGATAAATATGCTGCGGCTCATCGTGAACACCCGGCTCACCTCTCCAGCCTATGACAAAAAGAACAGGGATGCCGTAAACTCTTGTATTCAGGAGTGATGCAAGAGGATTTATAACATTGCCTTCTCCGCTGTTCTGCATATAAACAACAGCTGTTTTTCCCGTCGCAAGGAAGTATCCTGCAGCCAGTGCAGCTGCATTTCCTTCATTTGCAGCTATTATATGATGATGCGGATCTTCTCCGTATTTATCAACAAGATAAGCGCACAGCGCCTTTAACTGTGAATCAGGCACTCCTGCGAAAAAATCCGCTCCCGTAAGTTCAGCAAATCTTGCAGCTTCCATTCCGATAAACTCCTTTATTCGTTGTACTTAATATAGTCCGGATCGATAAGTTTTAATTCCGCTTCGGAATCGATCTCAGTGATATCTTTATCATTAACGGGATGAACCGTCAGATCAAGTCTGTAAAGATTGTCATTCACCACATCATCCCAGAAAAGATCCTCATAGCCGCCTTTCTCGTAGGCTTCTGCAATAGCGTTCTTTAATATCTGTGCATCGGCTTTTTTGAAGAATGATATCCCTACCATGTTATAGACATCAGCGCCGCCCTTGCCCACTCTGGTGATGCGGCCGTTTCCGTCTCTTTCAAACACCCAGTCATCAGAGTATCCCTTAACCATTCTTCCGAAATAACATGAATGAAGAAGTTCTGTCTGAAATACCGCATGATCGGGTATGTAAAGATCCGCCTCGCAGATGAAAAGATCTGTGTCTCCGATAAAAGGCAGAGCCGCCTTTACAGATGAGATATTATTTACGGTTTCATATTCCGTATTTTCAAGTATCGTAAGTCCTTCGTACTTTTCCTCAAGGAAAGAAAACTGCTCGCGCTTATATCCTGTTACCACATAAAACTTTTCAACGCCTCTCTCTTTCAGTCCTTCGATAACAGTCTCTATCATGCGCACGCCCTTAACTTTCACAAGCGGCTTTGCAATGCGCTCCGTAAGAGGCCTCATACGGGTCCCCATTCCTGCCGCCATGAGCAGCGCGGTTTCTGAAGCCATTGTTTATTCCTCCTATTCCTTAAAGCTCGTCTATGAGCCTGATGATGTCCTTAAAAGGCATGAGCTTTGAATCAACTTCCATTGCCCTGTGATTCTTAAGTATCTCTTCCGCAGTGCTTACCATTACAGGAAATGCTGCTCGCATAAGCTGGTTAGCGTAGATGACTATGTTCACACCGTGTGAAGAAAGCTCCTCTTCCGTTACGGAATTGAAAGATGTAGGAACCACCACTATAGGCGTATGCTTATCCAACTCCCTGAACTTATCGCAGAATTCAAATATCTCCGCAGGGTCCTTCTTTCTTGAATGTATCATTATGCCGTCTGCACCTGCAGCAGCAAATGCTTCAGCACGTGTAAGAGCATCATTCATTCCCTGCTCAAGTATAAGACTCTCTATGCGTGCGATGATCATAAAGTCATCGGTAAGCTGTACGTTTTTGCCGGCACGTATCTTTGTCTGGAAATTCTCGATCGAATCCTGTGTCTGCTTCACTTCGGTCCCGAAAAGAGAATTCTTTTTGAGCCCTACTTTATCCTCTATGATGACAGCCGAAACGCCGCTTCTTTCAAGCGTTCTGACATTATATACAAAATGCTCGGTGAGTCCGCCGGTATCTCCGTCCAGTATGATGGGCTTGGTCGTTACCTCAAGAATGTCATCTATGGTACGCATACGGCTAGTCATATCAACCAGCTCGATATCAGGCTTGCCTCTGTCAGTACTGTCGCAGAGTGAGCTGACCCACATGCCGTCAAACTGATCCAGACGTCCGTTGCTCTCAACAACCGTCTTCTCGCAGATAAGTCCCGTAAGACCGCTGTGCGCCTCCATGATCTTAACTACAGGCCTCATTTCGATAAGCTGCCTTAATCTCTTTCTGCGAAACTCCGGCATTGCAAGCTTTTCGGAAAGCTGCCTGTCCACCTTCCTCACCTGTTCATTATAAGTGTAAGGTACTTCTATCAGTTCACCACCGTAGCTTTCAACCAAAGCCTTTACCTTTTCACGTATGAAACTCTCCGGACCTTCCTTCCAGTTGTCCCCGTGAATAATATAATCCGGATGTATCTTCTCGATAACATCCGTATATCCCATATCCTCCTGGACTACTACCTCATCCACTCCCGGTATGGATCTGTATAGAGCGATACGTTCCTCGATGCTTATAGTGGGAAACTTGTTGTAGCGTATGGATTCCGGTATGCTAAGCGCACCCACAACAACACGTCCGTATTTCTTCGCATTCTCGATTATATTAAGATGACCCTCATGGATCACATCCGTCGTAAAACAGGTATAGCAGGTCTTCATGACTTACTTTTCTCCCTTTCCCTCTTTCTTGCCTTCGGCTTTCTTTTTGATCTCAGGCTTTTCCTCTTCCTTCTTTTTCTTTACTTCATCGTACTTTGAGATCATGTAATCCGCGATCATGACTGCGGCGCTGCCTGCATGTTTCCAGGTTTCTTCTCTTGCCTTGTCCCTTGCCTTCGCCTTACTCTCGGAAGAAAGAGCTTTATCGATCAGCTCTTTTACATTACCCATATCCTCTTTCTTCAGAGGGAGGCCTATCTCGGGAAGCTTCTTTATCATCCACGGCTCGTCATCAAGCCAGCAGCAGTCATATACGACCTTGTTGTAGCCTGTGCCCGTATCGGCGTATATAAGCGGCTTATCAAAGACAAGAGTGTAATCATATATAACGCCTGAGAAATCGGATATCATGATATCCGAACTGTTCAATATATCAAAGTTATCATTGTCACGATTCCAGTGGAAATGCTCACTCTCAGGATATTCCTTCATGAGCCTGTCCATCAGTTCCTTTTCGGAAGTAAAGGACTGCGGATGAGGACGGACAGTGATATCATAACCGGTATTTACAAGCGCCTCTATCATTTCGGGACCGAGTGTTGTGAGCAGTCCCGAAGGTCCCCAGGCAGGTGCAAGCAGTACCGAAGGCACGCTTCCTTCCTTCTTTTCCTTACGGCCTTCCTTCTCAAGCCTTGCCTTCATAACATCGAGATAGGGAATGCCTGCCATCGGAAGTTCGTGAGGCTCGATCTCTCTTCTCTTCCAGAGTTCGAGAAGCTCATCCTTCATAAAATCTCCGGCAATGAAAACCGCATCATAGAAATCCAGACCGAACATCCTGTACATGGTAGGATCGCCTGCTGCATGCAGCACATGCACATACCAGTCGGTATTCTCCGATCTCTTCCACTGATATACATCAAGGCCCGGCGTTGTAGAAAGCAGTATGCCTGCATTTGCAAAATTAAGCCTTGTAAATGCCTTATTGCCTTCGCCGATAAACTCGGCATGTACATGCTTGTATTCCGCAGAAAGCGCAGGATCATCGGGAGATGCAGTCCAGTATGTTATATCTGTTCCTCTCTTTTCAAATTCATCGCATATGGGCTTAAAAGTATTCCAGTATCTCTTTGAATCCGAAAAGATCAGATACGGTATCTTCTCCGCATTCTTTGCCGCTTCCTTATCGGCAGCGCCGCCGCTCAGCAGGAACTTTACCTTGATGATCAGTTTCTGTACAAAAAACACAAGCGCTGCAAAAATACCGATAAGTATTGAAAACAGCATACTTCCCGTTCCGGGATCGATATATAAAAGCATTGATCTTACTCCTTGTATACTGCAGGAGTCTTCACTCCGGCATCATCCAGTGCTTCTTTAAACACCTTCCAGAATTCTTCGATATCTGCGGCATCGATCGCACCCAGCGCACAGAGCCTGAAAGTTCCCTTGCCCTGCATCTTTCCTGGATAGATGGTAAAGCCTCTTTCATAACAGTGATCATGGATCTTCTCGAAATCCCACGCGGGATCATCGGGGTAACGCACAGCCGCAACCAGACCTGACTGTATATCTCTGGGAAGAGCTTCCTTAAATCCCAGATCATCTATGCCCTTTCTGATGGCAGCCATGATCCTCTGATGCCTCTTCCACTTCTCTTCCTCTCCTTCCGCAAAATACTCAATGAGAGCCTGTTTTGCGGCATAGATAGTCTGAACAGGCGGAGTAAAGTTCATCTCGCCGGTCTCTTCAAAATATGCATACTGTCTGTAGAGGTTACAGTAATATGAATGCTTCGGGAAATCTTTAGACTTTTCTATGATGCTTCTTCTGCCAATGACATATGACAGACCTGTCATGCCCATGATACCCTTCTGAGCCGAAGCCATGCAGAAGTCTATATTATCGCTGTTCACATCAATGGGGATCATAGCATATGAAGATGTGGTATCGGTAATAAAGAATGTACCGTGCTTATGCGCTATGGCACCCACTTCCCGTATGGGATTCAACAGACCTGAGCCGGTCTCGTGATGTGTCATATATACATAGCCCACATTATCAAGCTTATTCAGAGTTTCCTCAAGAACTGAGGGATCAAAAAGCTGATCCGTAGGTGACTCTATTGCCGTATACGGAAGCCCGTAATATTCAAGCACATCGCAGGCTCTTGAAGAATATGAGCCGTTCTTTATTACCAGTGCCTGCTTTCCCTCCTCAAGCAGCGAATTGAGCGTTACATCTATACATATGGTACCCGAACCGCAGAAGAGCACAGAAGTGAATTCCTTTGTATCACCGTGCACGATCCTTACAAGATCGTCTCTCATGGGTGCCATGATGCCCGCAAATTCTTTTTCCCTTGGACATATATCCGGCACTATCTGTGCATATTTTACAGTATCGGTCGTAGTAGACGGCCCGGGATTCAGAAGTATATTTCTCTTAACCTTTTCAGACATAAAAAACCTCCCTCGGGCACTGTTCCAAAAGGCCCGCACATCCGTATATTCTATACTCTGAGCATTGAATTTGCAAATTTCCCGCAGCGAACGGCAGGTCTGATCACGGATTTTCCCGTATAAAGTAAAAATGACAGGTCTAAGACTTGTCATTTTCAGAGAAGGTATTTCTTTCTTATGGGGTTATAGCAAAAACTATAAATGTATTGGGGGTTACATCCAGTATAGTACCAAAACCCTATTTGTAAATCTATTCCAATTTTGTACAAACTTTAAGATGTTTGCAAAAACTTTTTGTGCATTATTGTTTAAATCGCATCTTTTGCAAAGAGTTTGTCAAATTCCGTGCTGCTTATACGCTCTTTCTTTATAAGAAGCTCTGCCGAAGCGTGCAGAACATCCAAATTTTTCTCTATTATCGCCTTTGCTTCAGCATAGCATTCATCGATTATGCGCTTTACTTCGGCATCTATTTCTGCCGCTTTTGAATCACTGAAGGATTTGGTATGCGCCAGATCACGGCCTATGAAGACCTCATCCTCATCCCCGTTCTCATAGTTGACCATACCAAGTGAAGACATACCGTATTTAACGACCATGCCCCTGGCAGCCTTTGTCGCCTGCTTTATATCCTGTGACGCACCGGTTGTAACATCGCCGAAGATCAGTTCTTCCGCAATACGTCCGCCAAGAGTCACCATGATATCCTGGAGTATCTCATTCTTTGTTCTGAACATCCCATCTTCTTCGGGTACAGGCATTGTATAGCCCGCTGCTCCACTACCGGTAGGGATAACGGAAATTGTATACACATTACCTACAAGCGGAAGTTCATGGAAAAGTATCGCATGTCCTGATTCATGATATGCGGTTATCTTCTTTTCCTTATCGGAGATTATGCGGCTCTTCCTCTCCGTACCTATTCCTATCTTGATAAATGATTTCTTGATATCCTCATCTGTTATGAAAGCCCTGTCTTCACGTGCCGCCCTGATAGCAGCCTCATTAAGCATGTTTTCAAGATCTGCACCGGAGAAGCCCGAGGTGGTTCTCGCCGCATCCTTAAGATTTACATCGGAACCGATGGGTTTATTCTTTGCATGCACCTTAAGTATATCTTCCCTTCCGCGTACATCAGGCAGTGCAACTGTTATCTTTCTGTCAAAACGTCCGGGACGCAGTATCGCAGGATCGAGTATGTCCACACGGTTTGTAGCCGCAATTACGATTATGCCCTCGTTGGTACCAAAACCATCCATCTCAACAAGCATCTGATTGAGAGTCTGTTCTCTTTCATCATGTCCGCCACCCATACCTGTGCCTCTGCGTCTTGCCACAGCATCGATCTCATCTATGAATACTATGCAGGGAGCATTCTTCTTTGCCTCTGCAAAGAGATCTCTCACACGTGAAGCGCCGACACCTACAAACATCTCCACGAAATCAGAACCTGATATAGAGAAGAAAGGAACTGCTGCCTCACCGGCTACTGCCTTGGCAAGAAGCGTCTTACCTGTACCGGGCTGTCCCTCAAGAAGTATACCCTTGGGTATTCTGGCTCCGAGCTTTGTATACTTTACAGGATCTTTCAGGAAATCCACTATCTCATTAAGATCTTCTTTCTCTTCAGTAAGTCCTGCCACATCTTCAAATTTGACCTTGCAATCGGTTATAAGCTTTGCACGGCTCTTGCCAAAGTTTGCCATACGGCCTCCCTGACCGCCTGCTGCCGCATTTCCCATTGACATATATATAAAGACGAACGCTATAACCACTATGAGCGAAGGAAGCACATAAATAAGGAACCAGTTTTCCTGCGGAACCGGCATCAGGATACTGGGTATGCCTGCATCTTCAGCATATTTTTCAAATTCATTTACATCAGATACATTGAGTTCCTTTGTACTTCCATCAGAAAACGTTACAACAACCACGCCGGTAGGGATCTCTCTGTTCTGGGTTATGGTAAAGGATTCCACCGCTCCCGAAGCCACATCCTGCTTAAGAAGGTCCATGGAATATGTAGGCATTGTTCCTCTTCCGAAATTGATCCATACGGCAATTATCAGAAGGATGAGAATTATAATAAAATAGATATTTACTGCAGGTTTTTTCATGATTCAATTACTCCTATATAGGGAAGATTTCTGTATTTCTGGGCATAATCCAGCCCGTATCCGACAATGAACTTATCCGGCACCTTAAAACAGGTCCAATCAACTTTCACTTCATGAAGCCTTCTTTCCGGCTTGTCTAAAAGAGTGCAGAGTGCAAGGCTTGCCGGGCCTCGATGCTCAAGCATCTTCATAAGATACGAAAGTGTGGTACCGGTATCTATTATATCTTCGACTACAAGAACATCCTTTCCTTCTATCGATTCGTCCAGATCCTTAATGATCTTTACTACTCCGCTGGAGGTCATTTCTGCTCCGTAGCTTGATACAGACATAAAATCAACATATGTGGGAACGGTAAGCCTTTTGGCCAGCTCACAGGTAAAGAATACGCCGCCCTTTAAGATACTTATCAGATGCAGCTCCTTTCCCGCATAGGCCTCGCTTATCTGTGCCCCCACCTCTCTTATTCGCTTATCTATCTCTTCTTCGGAAATGAGAACTTTTATTTCATCCTGTTTTTCCATTATCCTTTACTACCTCCGGATCTCATTTTATTTTTCCCGAGCTCTTTTTCCGTGTCTACTGATAATACCACATATCTGTCTTTCACGGATGCAGTTATGAAATAAGGCAGATCCAGCCTCTTTCCACGTCCCTTTGAGAACAGCCCGTAAAGTGCGTTCATATGTACCGATGAGATATCCCTTGCTCTTCCGCAGGTTCTCTCCATAGCTTTTAACAAAAGACGCTTTGCTATGTACGGATGCAGTTCCCTGAACTCTTTTCTCCTGATATATATACCATCATCTATTTCGGTGATCATCTCCGTATATTTTTCAGCGATCACTTCAGATATGAAATCCTCAGCCTCCGAAAGCTGGAGGGAGGTTTCATTCATATGTTCCATGGCCCTTTCATTTATGCACTCCTTTGCAGCCGGGAGCAGCTTATGCCTTATACGGTTTCTTGTATAGTCATCACCTTCATTTGTTATGTCTGTACAATAAGGAATGCCCTGCGCGTTAAGATAGCCTTCTGTCATCTCTCTTGATATGACAAGCAGCGGTCTTACAACATTTCCCCGCATTGCCGGTATTCCTGCAAGACCTTTAAGCCCTGTGCCTCTGAAAAGGTTTAACAGCATAGTTTCAGCATTATCATCCATGGTATGAGCCACACATATACGGGATACCGGGACTTTTTCAGCTACACCCGGAAAGCTCCCTTCCGCCAGTCTCTTCACCGCATCATCAAAAGCTTCATAGCGCAGACGTCGTCCTGCTTCCTCGGATGAAATTCCGTCTCCTGCAGCTCTTGCGGCCACATCAACACTGCATGACAGGAAAGGGATATCCCTTTCCATGCAGATCTTCTTAACGTATGCTTCATCTTCTGCAGCTTCGGTCCTGATATTATGATTCACATGCACTGCACATATCTTGTGTTCTTTCCCGTACAGCGATACAAGGGCAAGAAGCATGCATAACGAATCGGCTCCGCCGGATACCCCTGCGACAATGCCGCAGCCCTCCGGGAGCATATCATTCTCTGCTGTATGAGCAGCTATCTGTTTTTCTGTATTTTTTATAATATCCATCAGCTTCCTAAAAGAAAAAGCAGTCATGTAAAAACATGACTGCCGATATTATAAGACATCAGAACTATATTTTCTACCTGTCCGAATCAACGAAGATGATCTCTCCGTCATACAGAAGGCCATAGGTTTCTCTTGCCTTTTCCTCTACGAACGCTCTCGTATGGGAATATATCTTCTGATCCTCGAGTCTTAAGGAACGTACCTTCTCCTCATCTATCTGCTCGTTAACACGGTCTATACGTTCTTCAAGTACTGCCTTTTCGGATCTGAGTGATGATATCACAGCCCAGAATATTCCGGAGAATGCCAAAAGTGCCATCAGAAGCATAGAATTGATAAAGCGTGCAGGATAGTTCCTGTTCACACGTGACATAGGCTTTTTCCTATGTGTTTTTTTCTGACGCCTTTTGTATGCCAAAGTTCTTTTCCCTCCGATAGGGACTGTTCATAAATAAAGCTTATAACAGTTCCTTGGTTAACATAATAGCCCTGTAAATCTGCCGTGTCAAGAAGGCCTAGTGCATCGAATAATTAATTTTCGATGTACTAGATATATTCGAACATATCTGCAGTATCTTCTTTCCTTACGGCATCCTCTACCTTAAGAACCTTAACTTTTGTTTCCTTGTTTCCAAACAGTATCGTGATCTCATCTCCGGGTTTTACCTCTGCGGAAGCACGGGCAGGCTTACCGCCTATCAGCACTCTTCCCGCATCGCAGGCCTCATTTGCAACAGTCCTGCGCTTGATAAGTCTTGATACTTTAAGATATTTATCCAGTCTCATATCCGTCTCTTTTAGTTTAATGCATCCTTTAATGCCTTACCGGCCTTAAATTTCGGTGTCTTTGATGCCCCTATCATCATTTCCTCGCCTGTCTGGGGATTGCGACCGGTGCGTGCCTGTCTCTTTGAAACCTCAAACGAGCCAAATCCAACGATCTGTACTTTGCCGTCTTTCTTGAGTTCCTTTGTGATGGTATCCGTAAAGGCATTGAGCACTGCCTCGGTATCCTTTTTTGTAAATCCTGTCATTTCTGCGGCAGCCGCTATAAGAGCTGTCTTGTTCATAGTTATCTCCTCCGTTATATAAAAATCACCCGTTATTTATAGGCGTTTTTATCCTGTTTGTCAATCTTCAGTCATCCAGTTCGACAAGCTCTGAGAATGAAAATGATGCATCTTTTTCCTCATTATCAACACTTATCGTATAGCTTCTGGTCTGGTATCCGTTTCGCCTTAACGTGATGATATATGTTCCCGGAGACTTTTTGAATGATATAGGCGCTATCCCCAGATAATTCCCGTCCTTATATACCTCTGCTCCGGAGGGTTCCTCTATCCTTACCTTGTATTCTCCCGGTGTCACTTCGTCCTTCTTAAGAGGAGTCGGCGGCATGGTCGGCATTGCAGGAACGGTCGGAACATTTTCCGATACCGATGCCTGCGCTGTGTTTCCGGATACGGCATTGCCTGACACAGAATTTCCCGAAATACTGTCTGATGAAACACTGTCTGCAGATACTGTTCCGGTATCCTCTGTCGGTTTATCCTCGGAAACGCTTTTGCCATCCTCTTTCTTTGCAAGTTCCACTGACAGGGAAGCATGCGGCTCTGCAACCCTTATATAACGGCTTAAAGTCTCATAGCCTTCTGCTGCCGCTACCATCTGATGCAGTCCGTAAGAGAGCGACACTTCTTCGGATATATCTTTTTTATCACCGTCTATATAGATCGAAGTCTCTGCAGGCGACGCAGCAAAGAGTATCCCTCCATACATCGGAGTAGCCTGAAATTTGGAAAGGTCGAGTGTCGCTTCATTTCCCGCATCAACATTCACTGTTTCCGTTCCCGTGACTCCGGCCTTTGAAACAAACACCTCATGCACACCCTCAGGTATGGTAAGAAGCATATCTTTTTCTATCTGCTTAATATAGCCATCGCCCACACCTATAAAACCGCCTTCAAAAGCTGCGGTATTCTCTAATCTGAGATATCCGTGACTCTTAACTACCTTAAGCGCATAAACATCATGTCCTATACCAAAAGCCTTCACCTGATCGGCTTCGTTTATATCTTCCAGCTCACCGCGCCCTGTAGGAAGGATAACTGCAACATTTTCAAAGAGATCATAATCCTTCCCTCTGAATCTGAATTTGTTTCCGTTTCCTTCTGTCTTAAAACCATCCTGTATATCAAGTTCGAAAGAAGCATCCGAAACTTCAAGACTGTTAAGTCTTTTTCTGGCATGCATGAAAGTTACATCGGCTATTTCGCCTGTCTCGATCTGACTGAGCGCTATCCCCTCTCCGTACTTATCCTTAAAAAGAGTAGCTCCGTCAAAACCTAAGGTATAGCGTCTGCCCGTATCGAAATTGAGGAACGAGATATTGCCTTTGTCGGTATCAATATCCACAACCGCTGCAGTATCCGCAGAATCATAATTGCCCGGAGATGCAGGCATAAATCCTGTTTCCTGTGCAGTCTGTTTGTTATTCCCGGGAGACTGCCCCAGGGCATCCATACTGCAGGCAGTCGTTGAAACTAAAAGCAGTGCGGTCAGAATAGCATATGCTGTTTTTGTTTTACTTTTTAGTGACATATTTTTCTATGAGATATTCCTTATCATTATGTGAAGGTTCATCGATCACATCTGACAGCATTGCATTCAAAAGCTCTCCCATATCCTTACCGGGCTTTACTCCGCAGGCTATAAGATCTCCGCCTTTTACTGCCAGGTCCTTTAGGCTCAGCGCATCGGCAGATGCTTTTATCTCCGCATACAGTTTACGCAGTTCCTTAAGCCTTTCCGTTTTTTCCTCACGCATAAACATGCTCTGCGCGAGCGTATCGGCTTCATATACATAAAACATGAGCGGGAAAAACTTTTCTCCTGCACTGTTTATCGCTCTGCGGAGAAGCTTTTTCTCTGCCGCATATCTGCCTTCATGAAACTGTATAAGGCCTTTTGCCATTGCGATAGTATCATTATCGAACTTAAGACGCTTTAATATATCCTCGGCCATCTTGGCGCCAAGTGCGGGATGCCCCTTGAAATGGGCGATACCGTTCTCATCGATCGTCTTGCATCCGGGCTTTCCTATATCATGAAGTATCATGGTGATCCTGAGCAGTCTCAGATTATCCTTATATGCTTCCTCACCTAATTCTTCTTTTAACTTTTCCGTGTTTATATTTTCAGTCGAATGCAGAAGATGCTCGCCCACGTCATAACAGTGATGAGGATTCTCCTGCGTTGTCTCCATGCACTTATCAAACTCGGGAAGGAATACCTTCGTCAGTCCCGTCTCATAAAACAGTTTGAAATAATACGGATTATCGCTTACGAGAAGTTTCTCCGCCTCTGTCCTTATACGCTCTGCACTTATCTTTGAAAGATCCGCTGCATGTGCTTTTACCGCTTCCAAAGTCTTTTCTTCAACAGTTCCGCCAAGAACTGCGGCAAAACGTATGGCGCGCATCATGCGAAGGGCATCCTCCGAAAACCTTTCGTTCGGATCACCTACACACCTTATGATCTTTTTTTCCAGATCCTCACGTCCCGAAAAAAGATCAACAAGTCCTCTTTCAGGATGGTAGGCCATCGCATTTATCGTAAAATCCCTGCGTTTCAGATCCTCTGAAAGCTCCGGTGTGAACTTCACTTCCTTCGGATGCCTGCCGTCAGCATAGTCACCGTCTATACGGTAGGTTGTAACTTCGTATCCGGTAAGTTTCCCGTTTTCACGCATAAGAACCGTTACGGTCCCATGCTTTATTCCGGTATCAACCGTGGATCTGAAAATCTTTTTTATTTCCTGCGGTCTTGCAGAAGTCGTTATATCCCAGTCATCCGGCTTCTTTCCGAGTATCGAATCCCTTACACAGCCGCCCACGACATAAGCTTCAAATCCGGCTTTTTCTATCTCCGCTATGACTTTTGCTGCTGATGAAGGCAGCTCTATTTTAACATTTCCGTATTCCAAATCAGATCTTCCTTAAATCACAAAACACTTATGCCTCAAATGAATTCAGGGCATCTGCAACTCTTTCCTGCTCCTCCCTTGTGATCCCCGTATACATAGGGATCGAGAGCACCTCTTTAGCATATTTCTCCGTCACGGGAAGGCTTCCTTCCTTTACTCCAAGATATGCATATGCCTTTGAAAGATGAGGCGGTATTGGATAATGGATTATCGTTGCAATACCTTTATCTTTAAGATATGCCTGCAGCTTATCGCGATCAGCACATCGGATCACATACTGATGATATACATGCTCTGCATCTTCCCTTACTTTCGGAAGGATAAGTGCGGGATTCTTTATCGCACTGTCGTAAAAAGCCGCAGCCTTTTTCTTTTCTTCGATCAGTTCAGCCATATGGCCAAGGCGCACTTTGAGCAAGGCTGCCTGCATCTCATCAAGTCTTGAATTGATGCCCACTTCCTCATTCACATATCTTTGGGCACTGCCGTAATTGCGCAGCATCTTTATGCGCTTAATATACTCTTCGGAAGCGGAGACCGCAGCGCCGCCGTCACCGAATGCTCCGAGATTCTTTGAAGGATAGAATGAAAAGCATCCTATATCCCCGAAGGCACCTGTTACCGTATCTCCAAAATGTGCACCGTGCGACTGTGCGCAGTCTTCGATAAGTTTCAGCGAATGTTTTCTGCAGATGTCGGTTATCCTGTCCATCTGTGCCGGCAGTCCGTAGAGATGCACGACCATCACAGCCTTTGTCCTGTCTGTTATCTTTCTTTCGATATCATCGGGATCGATGCCGTAATACTCATCAGGCTCTGCAAATACAGGAGTTCCACCTGCTATGCTGATTCCCATCACGCTTGCTATATAAGTGTTTCCGGGAACTATCACTTCATCACCCGGTTCCAGTTTTATCGCCCTGCATGCAAGAGTGAGCGCATCAAGACCGTTACCCGTTCCGGCACAGTACCTGCTCCCGATATATGAGGCAAACGCCTCTTCAAAACTCTCGCACTCTTTCCCGAGTATATACCATCCGGAACCCAGGACACGAAGTGCTGCCTCCTCAAATTCATTGCGATATTTTTCAAATCCCCGGTCAAGCCGGTTTGTCATTATCTCATCCATATGTTTTTCCTTTGTCAAGATCATGCAGAGATAGAAAGAGCCCCCGTTAAACGGAGGCCCTGAAATACCCTGCAGATAAATTCAGTCGAGATCGACGCCCTTTCGTTTTATATTCCTAAGCACATCGCCAATCGTATCAAAGCCTTCCATCTCTTCATCATCAAACTGCACACCGTATTCTTCCTCGATAGCCATGAAAAGCTCCATCATCTCAAAAGAATCGGCTCTGATGTCATCTTTAAAACTTGTGTCTTCCGACACAACAGTGCCTTCGGGAAGATGAAGCTGTTCTACAACAAGTTCTGATAACCTGTCCGTCATTTATATATCCTCCGGAAACAATACAAAATCTAAAATGAGTATAGGCAAGAGGATATGATTTGTCAACATAAGAGTTTGAGGCCGCGACAAGTTTTCACTTGTATAAGATGCTGTATATTTCACGTTTAGGGACACCGCGATCCTCAGCTGCTTTTTTCATTGCCGCTTTTCTGTCAAATCCTTTCGCTTCATACATTGCCACATGATCCTCAACTGACATTGACTCGAAAGATGACTGCAGTTTCCGCTTTGCCGCATCCCTGTCGGCACCTTCGATGACGAGAACATATTCTCCGCGTGGTTCCTCGGACTCATAATACTCAAGTGCTTCACCAAAGGTTGTCGGCATCACGGTCTCAAACTTTTTGGTAAGCTCCCTGCATATCGTGATCTTCCTGTCACCAAGTGTATCCGAAAGAAGCGATAAAGTCTTCTTAAGATGATGCGGTGCCTCATAGACTATGATGGTACGGTACTCTTTTTTCAGGTCTTCGAGAACATCCGCCAGTTCCTTTTTGTCTGAAGGAAGAAATCCCTCAAAACAAAAGCGCCTGGTATGAAGGCCCGAAAGTGTAAGCGCCGTAATGCATGCGGCTGCTCCCGGAAGTGATGTAACTCTGATCCCCGCATCGTTGCACATCTGCACAAGCACTTCCCCCGGATCCGAAATGGCAGGAGTGCCTGCATCCGTTATCAGTGCCACGTCCTCACCGGCCCTCATCCTTCCGATGAGCACCTCGGCTTTATCATACTTGTTATATTCATGATAACTTGTGAGCGGCGTCTTTATTCCGAAATGCGTGAGCAGATGAATGCTGTTTCTGGTATCCTCGGCAGCGATCACATCAACGCTCCGCAAAGTTTCCAGAACTCTTTCAGTTATATCCTTAAGATTTCCTATAGGTGTGGCACACAGATAAAGCATGCCCTGTTTCTTCTCTTCCATATCAGAACCTGTAATCACGTTTTATCTCTTCGGTATATACTCCCGGACTTTCAAAAAGTATCATTGGCTTTTCTACCTTCATGCCTTCTCTGCCGTTCCTGGAGGCTTCTATAAGCACCATCTCCGGCTCTCTGTCAACAAAGGGATAAACAAAACGCATACGTTTTACCTCAAGCCTGTGCTTTGAGAGAGTCACACATATCTCCGAGAGTCTGTCGGGACGGTGTACCATAAAAAGCTTTCCCTTGTCCTTAAGGAGCCTTGATGACTGAAACGCTATATCATCAAGCACACAGTATATCTCATGCCTTGCTGCGGCATTTGCTTCACTTTCGTTTATTATACCTGAACCTGCTTTTTTATATGGCGGGTTACAGACAATATCTTCAAAAGAAGCGGGTGCAAAAAACTTACCCGCTTCTTTAATGTCTCCCTGTATTATACTGACTCTTCCGCCAAGGATCTCTTCGTTGAGCTTTACGCTCCTCTCTGCCATCTCTGCACTCTCCGGCTGTATCTCTATACCGGTTATATGCGCTGCTTCTGTCTTTGCCGAAAGAAGAAGGGGAAGGATCCCCGTGCCTGTACCTATATCAAGTATATTATCTCCCGATTTGCACTTCACAAAACCTGAGAGCAGCACTGCATCCATCCCGAAGCAGAATCTTTTCGGATCCTGTATGATCTGCAGTCCTGAGATCTGCAGATCATCAATGCGTTCGCCTTCTTTAAGACTTATCCTGCTGTTCATTATTTTTTTCGACGTTGTTATTGTTATTGTTACGACGGTTATTGTTCCTTCTGTGACGTTCCTGACGGTTGTTGCCACCGTTGCCGTTGTCACCTTTTCCGTTGCCGCCGTTTTGACCGCCATCTTCCCTGCGCTGCTTCTGTTTTCCGTCTTTATCCTTAAAATCTCTGCGCCGGTTATTATTGTTATTTCGGTCTCCGTTTTTCCTCTCGCGGTTCTTTCCCTCTGAAGTTTTCTCCTCACCGGGTTCCTTATCCTCAAGGGCGCTCAGGTTTTCAAGTTCTTCTTTTGTAAGACCTTCCTCCGGATCATCCTTAGGCTTTCCTCCGCGCTTTTTGAATTCAAGATCGGAAGCATCAAAGTCAAGCAGTTCCCTTTCGTCTCCGTCATATACCATGACCTTAACCTTGCCGCGAAGCACATCAACTGCCTGCGCTGTACCCTCGCGTCCGTCGGGAAGCTTTACCTTCTCGCCCATTCTCGGCATGTGCTTGTTAAGATATGAATATGTCTCTGCCTCATATGAAAGGCAGCACATAAGACGTCCGCACATTCCGGAGATCTTTCCTGGATTGAGAGACAGATTCTGTTCCTTCGCCATCTTGATCGATACCGGAACAAAATCACGCATATAGGTATGGCAGCAGAGTTCCCTTCCGCAGCATCCTATGCCGCCGAGCATTCTGGTCGCATCGCGCACACCTATCTGTCTGAGCTCTATACGTATACGGAATGTTGAAGCCAGATCCTTTACGAGTTCTCTGAAGTCCACTCTTCCGTCTGCAGTAAAATAAAAAGTAAGCTTGCTTCTGTCAAAGGCATATTCGGAATCGATAAGCTTCATTTCAAGCTCATGCTCCTTAACCTTTTCACGGCACAGACGCAGCGCTTCCTTTTCTTTTTCTATATTTTCTTCATTCTGTCTGTCATCGACCGGAGTGGCTATCCTCAATATCTTCTTGAGAGGCTTTGTCACTCTTTCATCTTCAACTTCATAGGGAGGGGCCGCTGCTGTTCCGTATTCCATGCCCTGTGCCGTTTCCACGATCACATTGGTCCCTCTCTTTATATCCAGATCTTCCGGATCGAAATAATAAGACTTCCCCGCTGTACGAAATCTTATTGCTACTACCTTTATCATCCTGCCACATTCTCCTTGATGGTCAGCATCAGAAGTTCCATGGTCAGCTCGTAATCAACGCTCGACTTGAGTCTTGTCTTTGCAGTGTCGAGTGCACCTATAACTTCCTCTATGCCTTCATATGCACTGGCGGCCGCCACCTTCTGAATGCTAGATATCTCATCCCTGAAGATCAGATGATTCATATCATGTGTTGCCTTGAACAGAAGTATGTCTCTGTACCAGACGGCCATTATATCCAGATAATCATTTATATCGAAGCCGTAGCCTCTTATTTCCTTGAGCGCCTCCATGATATCTTCTGTCTCCATACTGCGGATATTCTTTAAAAGTGAAAGTGCGCTCACACGTATCTTGTCAAAATCTTCACTCGTTGCAAGAGCCTTTGCGCGTCCGAGATTTCCCCGTGCAAAAGCTATGCATATCTCAGCCCTGCTGTCACTTACGTTCAGCTCTCTGATAAGATATGCTCTCATCTCATCATCACGGACAGGCTTCATAGAAAGAGTCACACACCTGCTGATGATCGTCGGAAGCAGTGCCTCCGCGGTACTTGTAAGTATAAGGAATACCACATATTCAGGCGGCTCCTCTATAGTCTTTAAAAGAGCATTCTGCGCCTGAGGAGTAAGCTTCTCAGCTTCCTCAAGTATGTAAATCTTATATTTAGCACTGTAAGGCTTGATGAACACGGTATCGATGATGCCTTCGCGCACATCGTCTATACCTATGCTGTTGGGCTTCTCATGACGGACATATATTATGTCGGGATGATTCATTGAAGCTGCCTGATGGCATGCCTTACATTCACCACAGGCTTCGTTCATGCTGCCGTCGGTGCACTCACCAAGCTTCTCACACACCAGCGCCTGCGCAAATACTTTTGCCACATATTCTTTTCCTGAGCGGTTCTCGCCCTGGATTATATATGCATTTGAAATGTGATTATTATCAATGGCAATCTTAAGTTCAGCCTTTATTTCTTCCTGGCCGACAATATCCGAAAACTTTGCCATAACGTCTACCCCCTTTATGTGAAAAGATCAAGAAGCAGGCCCCTGATCTCGCCGATCTGTGCGAGAACTTTCATATTGTCCGCCTCTTCCTGCATGAGCTCTCCTGCGAGAGCATCAAGCTTTTCATCAACCAGTCTTACTATGCCGTATATACGATGACGGCCTCTTTTATCCAGAAAGTTTTCTCTGGAGAACTCATGTGAACGGTTTACTATCTCATTCATGAATTCCTTTATTAACGCCCTGTAGCGTTTCATGTCGCGTATATCTTTTTTCTTTGAGATCTTCTTTCCCTGCTCGGTGATCTCCGACATCAGCGCTCCGAGTTTTTCCTGCAGTTCCTTCTCAGCAATGCTGGAGCTGAGCATGAATTTAAAACTGTCGTCTCCGGCATTTACCTTTGTACTGCTATCCACAGCAACCGGCTGTGATATCTTGTCTATCTTAAGCGCATCCATTCCTTATTTTCTCCGTGATCTTTAAAAGGCACGCATCAAGATCTGTATTCTCGTAGTGATCAGCACCGGTGATCCCGGCATCTTTCAGATTGTCTTCGGAAAAATCAGCCTCATCAGCCAAAAACCTTCTGCATAGCTCTGCATAACGAGGTTCCTTCTGACCGCGTTCTCTGTTAAGAGCCCTGGAGAGTCTCTCACCGTCATCAAGAGTGATATAGAGCGGAACTGTTTTCTCGCTGCCAAGATAGTTTCTCAAAGCCTTAAAGGCCTCAGGTGTTGCGATCATAAGTCTGTCGCCGCCTGTAAGATCAAGATCGCCTTCATCGGCGGTGAAATAATACCAGTCGCCGGCAACCGTATGATATACGCGTTCTTCCGCTACCAGGCCTCTTTCACGCAATTCGGAAAGCTTCTTCTCATCAGTAAAATGATATTCCCTGCCTTCCTCTTCACCATCCCTTTTGGGTCTGGTCGTATATGTCACTACACTCTTTAAGGCAAGTGTCTCATCTTCGATAAGTTTTTTATATAACGTATCCTTTCCCGAAGCGCTTTTGCCGAGAAGACAGTACAGCTTTCCCATGCTTACTTTGAAGACTTAGGCTGGAGAGCCCAGTCATTTTCGGTCTCGTCTAAGTATTCTCTGTCAGCCTTCACATACTTACCCGCATTCACGGAACCGGCACAGAATACCGGAGCATCCTGTTCGGGATCGGCTGTTATATCTCTGAGTACCGAATCCTTGCGGATGATCATGACCTTAAGTCCGTCAGCTTCCATCTTGCTTTCGGTGCTGCCCTTCTGGAGTGTCGTGTAATCAACCACGAATATCCTGCGGTCATAATCAGCTTTCACATTTCTGATATAGAGAAGCTCGAAATTCTGCTCACCCTTATCATCACTGAAAATGAAATTCTTGTTTTTATCAACAGGGTGCTGTATCTTTACATATTCCTTTGACTTTGTGTTGTAGATAACACCGTCAAGATCATAATCACCCCGCCATGAGATCAGTACGTATGCAGAATTCTTATCTTCAAGAGGTGAAAGCACCGGGATATTGATCTTGTTATTGCCTTCCTTGAGCACATAATAATATGTCATTGGCATGAAGCCGTCGGCATCATATGAGATAGTATACTCACCGGGCTTTAAGTCATTGATCTCAAGCGTTCCGGCTATACTCTGTCCCGCGAATACCTCTCCATCATTTCCGGAAACAGTAACATATATCTCTGATACCCTGGTCCTGTCATTTGCTGAAAAGAACATAAGGTTCAGATCTGACATAGGTTCGGGCGTAGGCTCCGGTGTAGGTGTTGCTTCTTCTGCAACAGGTTCAGGCTCAGCTTCTACCACTTCCTCTGTAGGTGCAGGTGCCTCAGTAACAACTGCCGCCTGCTCTGCTGCCGCTTTCTTCTTCTTTGCATTTGAAGCTGATACGCCACAGATTATGATGATAAGTATCAGCACGGCTGCTGCCACGCCAAGATACCATGCCGGGAAAGGCAATTTTTTCTGTGATGATGAAGCTCCGGCAGAAGGCTGTGACGGAGCTGCTGTATTAACAGGTGCTGCAGGGCTTGCAGGTGCAGGCTTTGCTTCCGCATTAACCGGTGCAGTATCAGTCTTAACAGGCTCCGGCCTTATGGGCTCAGGCTTCTTTGTATCAGGCTTTTTAGGCTCAGGCTTCTTTGCCTCGGGCTCCAAAATAGGAGGAACATGGTTATCTGACTTTTTGTCAGCATTGCCTTCCTCTTTCACTTCGTTCCGGTTTTTGCTTACATCCGTCATCCTTACTGCAGAAGGATGCGCCTTTGAAGGCGGCTCCGGAGCAGCCTTAACAGGAGAAGCTTCCGGCTTATTATCTGCAGCCGCTGCATTCTCCTTACCTGTTTCTGCAGGAGCAGCTGCAGCCGCAGCCGCAGCATCCTCCGCTTCTTGTAATGTTTTTCTGATCTCCGCTAATGGAGAACCACAAAGTGGACAAAAAAGATTGTCGTCTTTGATCTTACCGCCGCATTTTGGACAAAACATAGTAGTATGACCCCCTAACATGAGTATTTTACATTAAAGCACCGATTTATTCAACAATAGCGGTGAGGCGCCCGCGTATTTCAAGGCCTTCGTAAACTGCCTTGCGAAGTTTATCCAGCCTTTCCTTATCCATTATCTCGCCCGGGATAAAAAGCGGTCTTCCGGGCGGATAGACGGAAACTGTGCTTCCGCTTATCTTTCCTTCGTATGATGCGATATCTTCCGGAATAATATCATCCGTTCTGCATTCTGCCTCCGGCCAGTCCCGCACATGCTCATCGGCTGATATGATGGCTTCTTCCAGAGCCTTCATGGTCTCATCGGTATCGCATATTGTAATGATCATCAGCACATATGACGGCAGCGCCATTTCCGGGATGATATGCAGTGCAGAAAGATACCTGCCAAGTGCACAACCTCTTCCTTTTTCAGACGGTATGAGAAGAAGCTTTCCGGGTTCAACGCAGAGCCTGCTTTCTGAAAAAGCCGATACCGTATTTATATTCTTAAGTCCGCTGCATGCATCATGAAGATGCTTTACTCTTCGTGCAAAATTATTCCAATCTCTTTCAGTATATGAAGATGTCAGATGCACACAGTCATCTATCCCGGCCATCAGAAGATATGAAGGTGAGGATGTCTGATAGACCGAAAGATAATATTCCAGTTTATCCCGTTCAAAACGATTGCCTGAAGTAAGCAGAAGTGCTGTCTGCGTAGGCGCCGGCAGAGTCTTATGAAGACTTATGACACAGACATCCGCGCCTGATCGCATCGCACTTTCCGGGAATTCTTTTGAGAAGCCAAAATGTGCACCGTGCGCTGCATCCACAAGGAGTGGGATATTTCTATCATGTGCGGCTTCCGCAATGCCCTGCAGGTCAGAACTGCTGCCCTCATATGTGGGCGACGTGATAAATACTGCCTTTATATCTTTTTCCTTTTCAAGCGCAGCTCTTACAATATCAGCCCCGACTCCGCATTCAGCGCCGCTTTCCGGATCCGTATCGCCGCATATGAACACGGGTACAAGGCCTTTTAATCTGAGAGCATTATAGGCTGAGAGATGCGAACCGCGCATCATCAGTATCTTGTCGCCGGCTTCAAAAAGGCTAAGCATCGCAAGCACGCCGCAGGTGCTTCCGTTTACAAGAAAATAAGCCCTGTCAGAACCAAAGACCGATGCCGCCCTGTCCATGGCAGATTTCAGTATGCCGGACGGAGCATGCAGATCATCGCTTTCGGGGATTTCGGTAAGATCCCTTTTATACCACTCCGTAAAAAACGCCCTGTCCCCAGAATGAGCATCATCTGAGTTCAGAGCGTTTCTCTTGTGTCCGGGCATATGGAAAGGGATATCACCCTTTCCGCAAATATTATCTATTTCATCAAAAAGTTTTCCCATGAGCTATTGTTCAGGTACCTGTGTCTGATCTGCAGGCGGAACGTATGCCTCGGGTGCAGGCTGTGCTTCAGGTACCGGCTGTGTTTCCGGAACTGCAGGCACGGGTTCTACTGCCGCAGGATCAACCGTTGCAGGATCAACAACAGCAGGATCTGCTGCAGTATCCTGAGGGATAACAGGTACTCCGGCAACTCCCGTCTCTGCATTGTCAGTTACCATCACTCCTGTAACCGGATCTATATACGCATTGCCTGAAACCGCTGCATTTGCAGAAAGAGCCTCATTGGCTGAAAGAGCTGCCGCCTCTGCATCCTTCCTGGCCTTCCAGGTTTCTGCATCCTCAACTATATATTTCTTTGATTCCTCTGCCTTTAACTGTTCGATCGGCTTTTTATATACAGGTGTCAGATCAAGTACCGTCTTTGTCTTTTCCGTATCTTCCGAAGCACTTGCCGATACATTCGAGGTTGACTCTTCCTTAGCTGCATTTTCAGCTGCTATTTCCTCTTCAGTTTTTTCCGGAACATAATAGCAGATGACAGGATATCCCACTTCAACGGTATCATATATCTTCTCTGCTGCCTTAAGCGGAAGGTTTACGCATCCGTGTGAACCCGAACGCTTGTAGATAGTGCCTCCAAAACGACCTCTCCAGAGTGCATCATGCAGACCGACACCCTTGTTGAATGGCATCCAGAACTTAACATGCGACTCATAGTCAGGACCTCTGAGGGTCGCATTCCTTGCCTTGTATTTAACGCCATAGATTCCTTCCGGAGTCATCCTGTCTGACGTCATCCTTCCGGTAACGCAGTCCGTCACATATACTACGGCATTGTGCTTTACAAGATACACCTTCTGAAGTGTCATGTTTACTTCTACGTATGTATCTCCTATATCATTATTTTCATCGATCCAGGTCCAGCCTTCATGAAGCAGCATGGGAGGTCTTGTGGTTGTGACACCCTTTTCGATATCCTCATAAAGCTGCCTTGCCTCTGCTTCCCTGTCTATCTTCCAGCCGAAAATATTTCCGCTGGAATTACCTCTTTTAAGAAGAAGCTTATCTCCGGAAACAGTAGTGAATTCCATCTCTTTTCCGCAGGTGTCATACTTATCGGCAAATGCGTCAACAAAAGCCGCAACCTTATCTGCACTTACGGAAACAGAATTCTTTGTCACATCGATCATGTTGTGGATATCATCAAAATTAACCGTGATGATCTTGTCGCCATACTGATAATTGACTATCGTATCCTTATAAGTATTTAAAAGAGCAAGCTTATCTGTAAGCTCAGCGTCATCAGCGCGTACAGAAGGCTCTTTATAGCAGCCCGCCTTATCGATATCTACACTGACTTTCTTTGAAACTATAGCGTCATTGATACTTGAAAGAAGGCTGTCCATATCAACAGCCGTGCCTTCAGTTTCGGGAACGATGCTGTATTCACCCTTCTCACTGTCATATTCACCAATGAACGCATCAGTGGGGGCCTTCATATTTGAAGCTTTGAGGAAATCAATATCGGAAAGCACCTTGTTTATCGCAGCATGGTCACAGCTCACTGTCTGTTCAAGTTTGAAATCATAACCTGCAATAAGAGCAAAGCCCCAGGCTAAAGGATTCTCCTCCTTCAGCACATCGTTCATGCTCTTTGAATAGCTGCAGGATAAACCAATATCTTCAGAGTTGAGCACAGCGCTGGCACCATCCCTGCCTGTTATCGTAAGCGTATATTTGCTGTCGTTCTCATATCTGTACTGATCCGCCATAGCCGGGGTCATACCTGAATAATCCACGCCGTCTATGATCGTGTTTGGAGAAAAACGTCCCGAATAATAATAGGCCGCACCAAGATAGCCGCCTGTTACCAATATGATAAGCACCAGTACAATGATCAATGCCGGTTTAACTTTTTTGCTGTTCACTGCCTTACTCCCGTTCCCTTACATTTGCCAATGCAAATATATATTTTTTCCGTCTGCTTTTCAATCGTATATCTTATAGAATTAGGCCCATAAAAGGCTCAAAATTGTGCAATCCGTACATCAGAGTATGCGTCTTACACAGATAAATTCCCTGTATTTTGCATTAGATACTTTTATCCCCGTCTTCTGCGTGCTGGCATGCACTATCATACCGTTTCCGATATATATCCCCACATGCCCCGGGTAGCATACCACATCTCCGGGCTGCGCGTCAGAATATGACACCTCTTTGCCTGCGCTTCTAAGATCATATGATGTACGCGGAACCTTTATTCCGAAAGAATCATACACAGCATATACAAAGCCTGAGCAGTCCGCACCGTTTGTTAGGCTGGTTCCGCCCGGCACATAAGGATTACCGATAAATTTGCACGCAAAGGCCGCAATGTCTTTTCCTTTTTCACTTCCGGAGGCAGATGAAATAGAGGATATATCATAGGTGCTTCCGCCATTCGAAACCTCACCGCTTTGTCTGGCTTCTTTCGCTTCCCTCTCTGCCTCTTCTCCATTCCCGTTTTCTGCTTTTGTTGCTTCTGTCGCTTCTGCAGATTCGGTTGCTTCTGCTGACTCGGCAGCTTTTCGCTTTGCTTCCTCTTCGGCTTTCCGCTTTTCTTCAGCCTTTCGTTTTTCCTCTGCCTTTCTCTTTTCCTCGGCGCGTCGTCTTGCTTCTTCCTTTGCGCGTCTTTCAGCTTCGGCTTTTCTGCGCTTTATCTCAGCATTCTTCTTTGCAATAAGTGCCTCATATTCTGCAGCTTCTTCCTGAGCCTCAGCTATCTCTCTTGCATAGTTTTCGGCGCTGGCTTCCAGATCGGCCTGCATTACTTCAAGATACTTCTTCTCTTCTTCACTTTGTGAGCGCAGAGAAACAAGTTCCAGTTTTTCATCCTCAAGTCTTTCCTTTAATTCAGCTACCTGCCTTGCTATCTCCTCATAATCGGAAAGCATCTTTCTGTCATATTCATACAGATCTTCAACATAATCAGCCTTGGTGAGCAGTTCCGAAAAACTGCCTGATGTAGCCAGGAGTTCCACATAGCTGCTGTCTCCTTTTTCATACATGTAGCGGATACGCACCTTCATTGCTTCATACTGTTTGCGTTCCTCTTCAACCGCAGCATTGTAAGCAGCTTCAGCATCAGCTATCTCAACCTCCTTGTCTGCGATCTCTGCATCAAGAAGACCTATCTCTGTAAGTATTTCTGTAAGAGATTCGGAAACCTGATCCAGCTCTTCCTCTGCATTTGCTTTTTCGGAAGCGAGTTCCTCTATCGATGCATTTATATCCTCAAGCTGGCCTTCAGCCTCATCTTTTTCTTTTTCAAGCTCGGTCGTATCGGTATCGCTGTTTCCCTTGCCGGGTTCAGCACATACCTGTCCTGCTGTGGAGAAAAAACTCACACATACAAGCACCATCATTAATAATACTGTAAACAGTCGTTTTCGCATCATCTACCCCGGTATGATCATGACTCCGGAGGCAGATAGGTCAGCAATATGCGGCCTTCAGCCTCCGTTTTCTCCGTGCATTCATCACGTCCTTTTTTTGAAACGGTCCCTGTTCGAGGATCATAAAGGACAAAATCTATCTCATTATACCCTGTTATCAGCATATATGTATTGTCCATTACTGTCACAACAGGAATATCTCTTGAAACATAATACAGTATCACATCATCGCTTGAACCGCTAAGGTCCAGCAGTTCATATCCCGGAAGCGCAGTCTCAAATATTCTTCTGAATTCTTTTACCGATCCGTCTTCACTGTTTCCTATCTCGCCACGTCTGCCTTCATATGACTGTATCTTTGAGATGCAGGATGCAGCACTGTTTCCGGAATAGGGAATACCTTCATCATCAGGTGTGATCTTCATTATCTGATTCTTTGTCGGGTATGCCGATCTCATATAGATAAGGTATCCGTATCTGTTTCTTACGCTTCCGTTATTCTCGTAGCTTTCTTTTATCGCATCCGGAAGACTGTCAAACATCCTGACTATCTTTCCGTTTCTGAAAAGCGGGAATCTTTCCGCTATCTCACTTTCTGAAGCTTCAGAATTTTTCTCACCTTCAAATATAACCTGCTTTGGATTGAGTATCTGTATTGAATCAGGATCCGTCTCATTCTTAAGTGCGATCTGTGTTATGGTCTCGTATGAATCCGTAAGTGCCGGTTCCACAACATTAAGGCCGTATACAGGCGTTGAATTGTCCATCAGCCTGTCATCCGGCAGTTCGGTAAAACCATTTCCGGATACTGATATAGCCGCACGATTTAAGGTATACATTCCTCTTCCCTGTACTATATCTGTTACATATTCACCTTCGGAATAATACTCTTTCTTGATGCTGCCATCCTCACCTCTTATCCTCAGGCAGTACATGGGAAAGACTGTCTCTCCGGCTCTGTTTACGAATATATCATCAGTCTTTGCCAGACCGTATATCACATCGTTACCGAAAAATCCTACAGGCCTTATCCTCTCCTCGCTTCCGGTCTTGATATCGGTAAGCTTTCCCGTGACCATATTTAAGATATGCAGTTCATCTGCCGTATATGAGCATCCCGGATCAACCCATGCAGCCATACTTCCGTCTTCCGATGCGCAGAACTCCCTGTCCGAAAGCCCTCCGGCAATGATCTCGGTCTCGCCGCTTCCAAGCGCAACACTCATAAAGTCCCCGTCAAGGAACGAATATGCCATGCCGCCCGATCCTGCATAGACCTGCTTATCAATATTGTACTTAAGATAACTGAAGGCGCCTTTATAAGGAATGAAGGCCTCTTCTTCAACGGTATTTAAAGTGCTGTCATAATAATATACAGCGATACCGTTTGTTCCTTCATGTATACCCCTGTTCATATAGCCGTAAACAATGAAGCGCACATTGCCGGTCTCATCAACATTCGATATCCTTATACCGTTGTTGCGGTCGGTCTCACGCTTATCCAGAGTATCCGAATCATAAAAGCCGAATACATAAGCCAGTTCCCTGTCATTCAGATCATAAGTAAAGAGCCTTCCGGCACTGACAAATGCGATATTTGAACCATCGTTATTCTCAACCATGTTCACATCCCTGTCAGCGATACCGAGAACTATCTTATTTCCGGCAATAACATTGGTATCGGGCTTGAAGATCTGCTCCATATCTCTTTCATAATCAAGCAGATAAATCCTTTCAGTTCCGAGACGCAGTCTGAAATATTCATTTATAAAGAACTCATAGGTCCTGTCATTTTCATCCACGCTCACCTTATACTCAAGATCTATGTCCGCAGTATCTTTATCGATATTACGGATGACCGCTGTAGGCATGGTATCTTCAGTGACCTGAAGAGTTCCCCAGCATATCTGGTCAAGACTCGAATGTATGGTTACCTTCTGATAGGTCGTGTTGTCACCGGTCTCATCGCTTTCGATATACTTTACGATCTTCTCCTCTGCTTCGTTCCTTTTGTATGTGAGTTCATGAAACTCTTCAACAAATTCCAGCTTTTCGGTAAGTGACAGCTCGTTTGACCTTATTATTGTTGTGTAGTAATGCAGCTGCCTGTTTCTTTCATCGGTAAGTGTTATGCACAGGGAATATTCGCATCCCTCACTGAGCAGATCTTTAAGGATCAGATCCGCTGTGATCTCACCCTTCTTTTCTATATAGTCAAGAACCTTGCTGTCCTCGATCAGTCTGCCATCCGAAAGATTCCTGACCGCAAAGGAAATACCGGTTATCTTATTATCACAGCTGTCCACCGTAAGCGTAAGAGTTCTGTCGCTTCCAACCGGTGTGATGTGATCCTGCATGAGCTGTATGTTCATCTCGCCTGCATATCCGTGCATACGGTTGTACTCCATACCATGACAGCTGAAAGCAACCACAGGATATGTTGCTTCAGCCATAGGCGCTGTCATGTCTGTGTTTCCGCGGTTCATAAAACCGCTCAGCACTATCACTGACAGCACAAAGACCAGGATGCAGTATATGACTTTAAAAAGCCATCCGCTGATATGTATTTTTTCCAGGATACTTTTAAGATTCATGCCCGTCTAATAAATAAATCCTTCTTATGGATCTAAGAAGGACTTATTTCAGATCTGTAATTATGTTTTTTGTTTACTTTAAGCAGTTGATACGTGCTATAGCTCTCTGAAGAGCGATAGATGCTCTGTCGATATCAATACCGTCGCCCTTTGATGCTATACGCTCTCTTGCTCTTTCCTCAGCGGACTGAGCTCGTTCAACATCGATCTCGTCAGGCCACTCTATATTCTCTGCAAGTATAGTCACCTTATCAGGAAGCACTTCGGCGAACCCCGCATGCAGGGCCGCTTTCTTTTCTCCCTCTGCCTCAGTGATGGTAAGAACACCGGGTCTGATGATAACGGTGATCGGCATATGATTCTTATATATACCGATACCGCCTTCAGTTGTATTGAATTCAGCCATCACCACATCGCCTTCGTAGAATATCTTATCGGGAGTGATGATCCTTAATGCGAATGTATCTGCCATAATCTGTCTTTCTCTTAATTCTTTGCGTTTGCTCTCTCGACTACATCATCGATAGAACCTGCGTTTAAGAAGTAACCTTCGGGGATATCATCGTGCTTGCCTTCAAGTATCTCCTTGAAACCTCTTATGGTCTCGGATACGGGAACATACTTACCTTCCATACCGGTGAACTGTGTTGCAACATGGAACGGCTGTGAAAGATATCTCTGAACCTTTCTTGCACGGTTAACAACAAGTCTGTCATCCTCGGAAAGTTCGTCCATACCAAGGATTGCGATGATATCCTGGAGCTCCTTATACTTCTGAAGTATCTCCTGAACACCTCTGGCAACCTGATAATGCTCTTCACCCACAACTCTGGGATCAAGTATTCTTGATGTGGAATCGAGAGGGTCAACCGCAGGGTAGATACCCATCTCGGAAATACTTCTGTTAAGAACGGTGGTCGCATCGAGATGTGCGAATGTTGTTGCAGGAGCAGGGTCTGTAAGGTCATCGGCAGGAACGTATACGGCCTGAACCGAAGTGATGGAACCATCCTTTGTGGATGTGATACGCTCCTGAAGAGCTCCCATCTCAGTCTGCAGCGTAGGCTGGTAACCAACGGCTGAAGGCATACGTCCGAGAAGTGCTGAAACCTCTGAACCGGCCTGTGTGAAACGGAAGATGTTATCAATAAAGAGGAGCACGTCCTTTCCGCCCTTATCACGGAAGTACTCAGCCATTGTAAGACCCGAAAGACCTACTCTCATTCTTGCTCCGGGGGGCTCATTCATCTGACCGAATACCATGGCGGTCTTTTCGATAACGCCTGAATCGCTCATTTCGTGATAGAGATCGTTTCCTTCACGGGTACGCTCTCCAACACCTGTGAATACTGAATATCCGCCGTGCTCTGTAGCTATGTTTCTGATAAGCTCCTGAATAAGCACGGTCTTACCAACACCGGCACCTCCGAAGAGACCGATCTTTCCACCCTTCTGATAGGGGCAGAGAAGATCGACAACCTTTATACCTGTTTCAAGTATCTCAGTATTTGTTGACTGATCCTTGAACTCGGGAGCCGGTCTGTGTATAGGCTCATAATCAACATTTTCCGGAGCCGGCTTATTATCTATAGGTTCACCGAGGACATTGAATATACGTCCGAGGCAGGCCTCACCGACAGGAACCTTGATAGGGCTGCCTGTTGCAATAGCTTCCATTCCTCTGACAAGTCCGTCTGTGGGACCCATTGCCACGCATCTGACAGTATCGTCACCAAGATGCTGCGCGACCTCTGCCACCAGGACCGAATCATCTTTTCTCTTTATACGTATTGCCTCATTGATCTCAGGCAGTCCGTCAGAGAACTTGATATCAAGTACGGCTCCGATGACCTGTGTCAGTTTGCCTTTCTTTTCCTCTGCCATCTTTCTTTATCCTTTCGCAAATAATTACTTTTGACCTTTACGTCAATCAGCCTATCGCGTCAGCACCTGCGATGATCTCGGTAAGTTCCTGGGTGATGGTACTCTGTCTTGCTCTGTTGTAGAGCAGTGTCAGGTGATCGATCATCTCTGTCGCGTTGTTTGTAGCATTATCCATTGCCTGCATGCGGGCTCCGTTTTCCGAAGCCTGCGCCTCTATAAGAGCGCCGTAGATAAGACTTGCCATGTACTTGGGAATGATGAGGTTAAGAGCCTCTTCATCCTCCGGTTCAAAGTTCATGGGCGCTGTCTTCTCTTCTTTTTCTTCCTTCACGGAAGAAACCTCTTCGCCATCTTCCCCGGATTCGATCTTTTCAGGTACGCCTACGGGAAGAAGTCTTAAAAGTGTGGGCACATGACTTACGGTATTCTTGAAGAATGTATAAGCAAGATAGATCTCGCTTATCTCTCCTGACGCAAATCCCTTCAGAAGATCCTCAGTCACCTTTGTGCCGTCATTATAATTTGGCGCTTCAATGGCTTCCGAAAAATCAGCCATTATCTCATAGCCTGCACGCCTGAAGGCATCTCTGCCTTTTTTACCTATAACGTAGATCACTGTATTTTCCGGAGAAAACTCAGGATTTCTCGTGATAAGCTTAATGACATTCGAATTGTAGCCGCCGGCAAGACCCTTGTTTGAAGTGATCATTATGACAGCCTTCTTCCCGCTCTCACCTTTTTTGAGATAAGGATGCTCGATGCCGTCTGCCTTGGCAAGTATCGATGTCACTGTATCGTATATCGAATTGAAATAATACTTGGACTGTTCCGCTCTTGTCTTGGCGCGCTGCAGTTTAACGGTGGAAACGAGTTTCATCGCCTTTGTTATCTGCTGCGTGCTCTCGATACTGGAGCGCCGCCTCTTTATATCTCTCATCGAAGCCATAGTTAATTAACTCCCGGTTCTTTATCCTTTAAAGAATCCCGTCAACGGAAATCTTTCTTGAATTCTTCAAGTGCCTTTACAAGCTTCTCTTCTGTTTCCTTGGTCATTTCCTTCTTTTCGCGGATCTCTGTAGGGATCTCAGCATACTTGGTATCAATGAAATCGAAGAGCTCATCCTGGAAGCGGAGCACATCATCAACAGGGATGTCAAGAAGGTACTTCTTGGTAGCCGCGTAGATGATGATTACCTGCTTTTCTACAGGCATGGGCTTGTACTGAGGCTGTTTGAGCATCTCTCTGATTCGTTCACCCTGTGCAAGACGCTCTCTTGTATCTGCGTCAAGTTCTGAACCGAACTGTGAGAAAGCTGCAAGCTCTCTGTACTGAGCAAGCTCAAGACGGATAGGACCTGCTATCTTCTTCATGGCCTTGATCTGAGCGGCCCCGCCGACTCGGGATACTGAAAGACCTGCGTTGATAGCCGGACGGAAACCTGAATTGAACATCTCGGTCTCAAGATAGATCTGTCCGTCAGTAATGGATATAACGTTTGTAGGTATGTACGCAGAAACGTCACCGGCCTGTGTCTCAATGATAGGAAGAGCGGTAAGTGATCCGCCGCCGTATTCCTTGCTCATGCGGGCAGCTCTCTCGAGCAGCCTTGAGTGCAGATAGAAGACATCGCCGGGATATGCTTCACGTCCGGGCGGACGTCTGAGCAGCAGTGACAGTGTTCTGTATGCTGTTGCATGCTTTGACAGATCGTCGTAGATAACAAGTACGTCTTCTCCGTTCTCCATCCATTCCTCACCTATAGCACATCCTGCATAAGGAGCGATGTACTGAAGAGGTGCAAGCTCGGATGCTGTTGAAGCAACGACTGTTGTATAACCCATAGCGCCGAATTCATTAAGTGTCTTTACGATCGAAGCAACGGTAGAAGCCTTCTGACCGATGGCAACGTAGATACATTTAACGTTCTGGCCCTTCTGGTTGATTATCGTATCAATGGCAAGAGCCGTCTTACCTGTCTGACGGTCGCCGATGATAAGCTCTCGCTGGCCTCTTCCGATAGGAACCATGGAGTCGATAGCCTTGATACCTGTCTGAAGCGGTGTGTCAACGGACTGTCTTGTAATAACGCCTGAAGCCACGCGCTCTATCTGGCGGAACTTCTTTGTCTCGATGGGGCCCTTGCCGTCTATAGGCTGGCCGAGAGAGTTGACTACTCGTCCGAGCATCGCATCTCCGACAGGAACCTCAACAACGCGGCCTGTAGTCTTTACCGTGTCACCTTCGGAAATATTTTTCTGATTTCCGAGGAGAACGGCGCCGACATTGTCCTCTTCGAGGTTCATGACCATTCCGTAGACTTCGCCGGGGAACTCAAGGAGCTCACCCTGCATGGCCTTCTCAAGACCATGTATTCTCGCGATTCCGTCCGCGACCTGAATTACCGTACCGACCTCGGATACTTCGAGCTTATCAGCATATCTCTTGATCTGCTCTTTGATAACCGAGCTTATTTCTTCTGGTCTTAAATTCATGGTTAATCAAACGCCTTTCTAAAAATTTTCAGACTGCCTGAGAATCCAGAAGGGATCTCTTAAGGCTGTCCAGTTTATAGCTTATGCTGGAGTTAACAACACGGTCTCCGATCCTGATCACCATTCCGCCGATCAGACTCTCATCCGTTTCATAATGCATCTCCATTTTTTTGTATTTAGCGGTCTCAAGAAGTTTCTTCTCAACAGCAGCCTTCTGTGCATCAGAAAGCGGCAGTGCAGATGAAACCCAGGCAATACCGATTCCCTTGTATTCCTTCACTCTTCCGAAGAAGAATTCGAGAACCTTATCCAGATCCTTATATCTGTCATTTGCAAGGAGCAGTTTAAGGAATCCTTCCAGCTCACGGGAGATGCGGCCGTCAAACACTTCTTCAAGAACCTTTTCCTTCTCCTCACTGGTAACCTTGGGATGATTCATCAGTGTATCGAAATCAGGATTCTCTTTCAGTATGCCTGAAAGCGAAAGTGCTTCTTCGTAAAGAGCATCCACTTTATTCTCTTCTACCGCAAGGGAAAACAGTGCCTCCCCATAGGTGTTAGCGACTAGCTTTGCCATGTAGCATCCCCTATTTCTTTAAGGGTGTCCTCAACGAGGGCATCCTGCACCGTTGTGTCAATATTTCCCTTTACGACCTTTGCAGCCATAAGGGAAGCGATGCTTATCATCTCTTTCTTAACTTCATCGCCGGCTTTCTTCTTTTCAAGCTCTGCCTCGACATTGGCGCGTTCAATAATGCCCGCAGCCTCTTTCTTGGCATCAGCGACTATCCTGTCTTCATTTGCAAGGGCCCTCTTGCGTGCCTCTGCAAGTATATGCTCAACTTCGGCATCGGCATCCTTAAGCTTTGCTTCATACTCAGCCTTAAGTTTTGCCGCTTCCTCTTTGTCTTTTGCTGCCTGCTCGATATCATTCTTTATGCGCTCGCTTCGTCCGGAAAGAACCTTGCGTGCAGGATTGAACAGATTGTATGACAGCACTAAGAACAGTGTAAATACTGCGAGGAGTGTCAGCCCTGAATCAAAGAGCAGCTGAAGATCAAGACCGAAAAGTCTTGTATATCCTTCTTCTGCCACAGGGGCAGCCGATAAAAGCAGATATGTTGCTGCAGTATTCAAGTGATAGAGCCTCCTTTCCAGAAATCTTTTTTACTCAATGAAGCTCTTTCTTATGCTGCCTTGAAGGGCTTAACGAACATCAGAAGCATTGCTACGAGCAGACCGTAAAGACCTGTCGTCTCTGCAACTGCCTGGCCTAAAAGCATGGTAGATGTGATATCTCCCTTTGCTCCCGGATTACGTCCGACCGCTGATGCTGCATGTCCTGCAGCGATACCCTGGCCGACACCGGGGCCGACACCTGCGATCAGCGCAAGTCCGGCGCCTATAGCAGAGCATCCGTAAATGAAATTCTGATCAAAACCCATGATTGCTTCCTCCTTAAAGTAAAGTGTTCTTTAATTATTCTTTTAATATTGGTTCAGCAGAAATACTCTACTGTTATACCCGTTCTTATTCCTCGACTGTTCTTGCATCGGCGATATACGTCATCGTCAGCATACAGAAAACGTAAGTCTGGATGGCGCCCGAGAACATATCGAAATAAACATGCAGTGCGCCGGGCCATGCATATGCAATGGTCGAAAGCAGTCCGTATACCAGTGACATCATAACAGTACCGGAAAGTATGTTAGCAAAAAGACGGAGTGAAAGTGAGATAGGCACCGCAAAATCACCGATAAGGTTGATCGGGATCCAGAAGGGCCACGGGCTCATAAGTCCCTTGATAACACCGCTCACATGCTGGTATTTGAACTTGTTGAAAGTGATGAGCGTAAATGTAAGTACGCCTAAAGGGAACGTCACACCGTAATCAGCGGTGGGGGGACGGAGTCCCAAAAGTCCCGAAAGATTTGAGAAAAGAATAAATATGAATATGGTCCCGATATAATTCTGGAACACCGATGCGTGCTTACCCATCGTGTTCTTAACGAGGCCGTCAAGAAATTCTATTATAAGTTCAAGAGCGTTCTGGAATCCCGCAGGAACCTCTGACGCCTTCTGCATTTTATGCTTTGCATATATTGAAAAAACCGAAAGTGTGAGTACGACTATAAGAAGACAGATATGAGTTGTTGTGATCCAGAGTGTGTGTCCTCCTATCTCGAAGGAAAACACGCCTTTGACCATAAAGCTGTCGGCGCTGAAATCATCGATTGCTAAAAGCATATTAATGTTTCTCCTCGTAATATGCGGAGAAATCCTTCCGCATTTTTTCTATTTCAGTTCTTTTTTTCTCGGAAAGGCGGCTTAACTGATCGTTGAGCAATTCCCTCTCCGCTTTTGTATATCCGAAAGCATCAAGCTCTTCATCTGAACCATTCGAGATATCCGATCCGGCTTCCCCTGAAGGTTCCGGTATGAGCTTCATTGTAAACGGCGCTGCATATGCCGCGATCTTAAGACTGAGAAGCCCTATGAACAGACATATCGGATCCGCAAATCCCGTATATCCCGCAATAGCGATAAACAGAAGTGCGAAACCGAATCTGGTAAGTGCACCGCTTCTCATAACTTTCATGGCGCCCTCTTCATCATAGGAGCAGCTTTTTATGATCGAATGCTCCATATGCGCCGCCCCTGCTATAGCACCCACTGCTCCGATCAGCAGTCCCAAGCTCCTGTAGAGAGGTCTGTCAAAAAAAATAAGAAGTACTGCCTCAACTATGATGCAGCTTATCACTGTCCCGATCCACAGAGCCACTAACGTCCTGTGTTCCGAGGCCTTTTCCCGAAGGCTCGTCATCATTGTCTTTCATAATTTCCTTTGCCAGTCTGTAAACACCGGTAAAACCTGCAAGCGCACCGACGAAAAACAGAAGCACCGCAAGGAATGATGTACCGAGATGCTTATCCAGCCACATCCCGCAAAAAAAACAAAGCAGCATCGGTGACAGCATCGTAAAAGCAAATTGGGACACCATTGAAAGCAATCTTGCAGCTCTCGTCCTGTCCTTACGCTTCTTTTCTTCAGAACGGTCCATCCCGGTTATTATAATGGTAATCAGATTGCTTGTCTACAAAAAATTACTCTCTGATCTCAACTGTTCCGTCGCCCTCGATCGTATAAGATGCATCACCTTCCAGCTTTATCGGCCCATAGAAAACATTATGCCCCTTCTTGATGAAATTGACCGTGCATCCATTTTCTATCCTGACCGAAAAACCGTCCCCGCCTCCGAATACACAGTTGTCTATCGTGATACTTCCGTGATATCCGTTCGAGATGACCATGTCCGGTCCCCTGTGCAGCACTTCGGGAAGCCCCACTATCGTAAAATCAATAAACGTCATCTCTTTGCGCATCACATGAATATGCTTCACGCCTTCCGATTTGAGCTTTGTAAGTATCACCCTCGCTTCACGTCCGGGAACATAGATACCGTTTCTGGCATTGTAATACGTGATCACTTCCTCGCGGATGGACCGGTCTATCTCATCAATGAACTCATATGAGGGCTTCGCCGTATAAAATCCCTGTATCAGATCCACACCAAGCATTATGACTTCCTTAAGTTCCTCCGAAGTCTCCACGCCTTCTGCCAGAGCCTTTATACCATTCTCATGAGAGAAAGTGATTATCTCCCTTACGAAATGCTTCTTCTGCGAACTGTTCTCTATTCCCGATATGAGCGCACGGTCGATCTTTACATAATCAGGCATGTATCTTAAAAGATTCGTTATATTTGAATAGCCCGTGCCATAGTCATCAACGGCAGACTGCGCACCGATCTTGGCATAAAAAGCCCTTAGCTTTTCAAGCTCCTCATCGCTAAGTTCTGCCTGCTCGGTTAATTCCACGACCATTCTTCCGCCGGTCTCTCTGAAAACCGTCTCAACAGGCCTGAGCTCATCCATAGTCAGTTCCTGTCCGGGAATGGAATTAATGAACACTTTCCTTCCCGAATCAGCAAACAGCTGCTCCTTATTCACTCTCTCAAGAACATTGAAAAATGTGATCTTCTCCACATCATGAAGACGTCCCAGGAATTTTGCACATCTGATCACCTCTGGAGGCGCTATGTACGGATCCGCCTTAGGACGCATGAGAGCCTCATACGCAAATACGCTTCCATCCTCAACTTTCACGATAGGCTGGAAATGATAATCAAAACGATTATGATCAAGAAGCTCTCTTACCCTTCCGGTAAGCTTCATATCTTCCGAAAGCGAATGACCGCCCTTCGGCGCATTGTAAAGGCTGAATATAAGTCCGTTCTTCCTGCTTATCGCAACATTGATAAGTCTCTCCAGAGATTCTCCATCTGTAGGGCTTCCGCTTTCGATGCTGTTGCAGACTTCGACCACCTTATCTTTTCCGGCGCCTGCCCTGATCCCTTCCGCTCTCTCGATCACGTCCGCACACATTCCTTCAAACTCACGGCCGTCGACACCGCTCATAACAACAACAAATTCACCGTTGCCCGTATAAAATATATATGCTGCCGCTTCCGCAAACACCTGCAGCATTATTGCGGAAACGTTTTTTATTACATTGCTTCCCACACTTCTTCCCTGCTGTTCGTTGATCGCGGAAAGATTCCTTATCTCGAACGCCGCCGCATACGCCTTTCCGCCTCCCGCAGCTATGTATTTCAATATATCTTCGCTCTGATTGAGAAGAGCAGTGTAATCAGGAAGTCCCGTTAAGGAATCAAGACCGGTACCCTGTCCCATCGTACCCGATAAGCTATTTTGCATACGCTGTATGAGAACCTCTCCGGCACACATCACAAGCCTTGCCCATATACGATACCCTTCCTTCACCGGCTCATATCTTCCTCTGGAGATAAGTGCCGTGAATCCGAAATTTTTGGAACCGTATCTGAGCGGCAGGAAATAAACAAGTGAAGGCATCTTCCAGCCATCTTTAAATCCCGGAAGCATTTCCTCTTTTATAAAATAATTATCAAGACCTATACGGTCGCCGTCTTCATCACCGGTACTTACTGCCGCTATCATTCTGGTCGAAAAAGAATTCTCTCTGAACTCGAATCCGTCATTTAAGCAGAGTTTGAAACCGTCAAAATTATCAGCATCCGTAAGGTTCGCATAAACCGTATTGATAAACTCTATCGGAGAAGTCACCGACATGATATCTTCATAAAATTCATTGAAGATCGACTTTACGCTGCCGCCTGAAATCTCGGTCTCCCATGAATTCCTGACCTCTACAACATGACTCAGTTTATCATCCTGACATCCGCATGACTTGCCTATGAAAAGTTTGGCATCGGGTCTGTACTCCGGTATCTCCTTACCTTCCATAAGCGCAAGTATCGCATCGGCTGCATGTTTGCCGAATTCCTCCTGAGGCATGTGCACGGATGTGATAGAAACAGGCGCACGTCTTCCTTCTTCACTGCAGTCATATCCCGCTATCGCCACATCTTCAGGTACCCTTATCCCTGCATTGGTAAAAGCTTTGGCAAGGCCTATAGCCATGCAGTCATTTGCACAGGCTACCGCCTCGGGCAGTTTTCCGGAATCCATCAGTCTTTTTGCGGTAAGTTCTCCGCTCGAATACCAGAAATCACCGTAAAAGACTCTGTTCTCCCCTACCTCAAGCCCATGTTCGGCCATAGTATCGAGAAAAGCTTTAAGTCTTATCTTTGAATGCGGATGCCATGATTTGCCCGTAAGAAAAGCGATATCCTTATATCCGTGTTCTATCATGTGCTCTATTATTTTCTTTTCGGGACTGTAATTATCCTGAAGCACATGTGCATAGCCCGGAACATCCTTTTCCGCTATCACTACCGTTCCGCTAAACTTTTCATTTATATTTTTTATGAGATTCTCCAGAACACCCGGAGTCTGAATTGAATCGCCCATGATGCAAATCGCATCAAAAGCTTTGTAATCGACCAGATCATATATAGAGGATTCGCCTTTGGCGCGGTCGGGAGAATTCTGGAACTTCTGATACATGGCAAACACACACACATCAAAATCTTTCTCCAGAAGTGTTTCCGATAACCCCTTTATAAACAGCGCCTGAAGATATTCTTCCGGCTGTCCGGCAAGAACGGCAACTCTTTTTCTCATCCGACAAGTCCTCTCAATGGGATATAGTTTCCGTGCTGTCATGATCATTCGATCCATATCATCACAATATGATCAAATGCATATATAGTAAACGCGATCACTCATTTTGCTTACTATAATATCTTATGATCAATTATATCAGTCTTCACTCAACTTGACACCGTTATTTTAATAAAAGATAATTAGCTTTTATTAAGTTCGCATAAATCACAATTACATCACGGAGGTGACTCGATGAGCGAAAAATGGTGTATAGTTGCAGATTCAGCCTGTGATCTCAGTATCGAAGAAGGTAAAAAACTCGGGATTGCTTACGAGAAGATACCATTTATGCTTCTCGTGGGAAAAAACGAATATATAGACGACGGCTCCATCGACATAGATGTCATGCTTGATGATATGGAAGCACAAAGTGAAGCAGCACGTTCATCCTGCGCAAGTCCCGGCACCTGGGCAGAGGCTTTCGAAAAATATGACAATACCGTAGCCGTCACCATCTCTTCCGAACTTTCAGGAAGCTACAACAGCGCGTTGACAGCAAAACAGATGATTCTCGAAGATCATCCGGACAAGAAGATCTGTGTTATCGACTCCAAAAGCACAGGTCCCGCACTTGTGAATCTGGTCTATAAAGCCACAAAGTATATCAGGCACGAAATGTCTTTTGATGAAGTATGCGATATGCTTCAGAAAAATGTCGAACATATGCACACTGTATTTGCTTTATGCTCCTTCAACAATCTTGTTAAGAACGGACGCATGAACAAGATAGCCGGATTCCTTGCAGGAAAACTCGGATTCTGGGGTGTGGGTATCGCCAAAAACGGAAAAGTCTGCATCAAAGGCAAGGCCAGAGGACTCAAAGCTGCTGTTGCCGAGATCATGAAAGATTTCAAGGAAAATAATTTTAACGGTGGTAAGGTATTCATAAGTCACTGCAACAATCTTGCAGCTGCCGAAAGGATAAAGAAAGAGATTCTTTCACTGCATCCGGATTCAAAGGTAAAGATAATGCAGACCGGCGGTCTCGACAGCTTTTATGCAGAAAGAAACGGACTGATCATAACTTACATCTGATGATCTGTTCCGGAATGGCAGATCTAATATGGGGGGGGATGAAATCCCCCTGCGATAATAAAAAGCCGCGCATCAGCGCGGCTTGATCTTTATCTGCAAATTATTTTTCTGCAAGCTTCTTTATGATCGGTACAACCTCATCCTTTTCAAAGGGCTTTGTGATAAATTCGGAAGCGCCTCGCTTAAGTGCTTCGACCATCTTCTCCTTCTGGCCCGCAGCAGTTATCATTACAACCTTTGCGCCCGGATCTTCCTTGAGTATCAAAGTCAGTGACTCTATTCCATCCATCTTCGGCATGGTGACATCCATGGTAACGATGTCAGGCTTCAGTTCACGATACTTGAGATAGCCATCCTCTCCATCGCATGCTTCACCGACAATGGTGTAGCCTTCTTCTTCGAAGATCCTCCGAAGGATCTTTCTTCCGGTTCTTGAATCATCAACGATCAGTATCTTAAGTGTTTCAGCCATGATTTCCTCCCGTTCACACCTTTTTTATGGATGCGTATTCACACAGTTTGCCATCTATCTGAACTGTCACGACACATGCTTCGCCTTCAGGATAATCCGTGCCTTCCATGCTATATGACGGAGGCATGAGCTCAAGGAATTTTCCGTGACTTCCGCTTACAGAAGATGCATAAAGACCGTTTATACAGTTAACAAGCTCAGCTGCGGCATCAAGAGCATCTTCGTCCATCTCAGGGAAATCCTCTTCCGCAAATACCGACGCAGCTGTAAGCATTGCACCGTCTACCTCTTTGAAACCGTTTGTCCAGGTTTCATTTTCACCCTCAAGAGCCTGTACAGCCATGGGCGCAGCAGATCTGAAATCTTTCATCTCCACTTTAAGTATACCTGCATGTCTGTCTGCAATACGGATGATCGTTTTTATAGCGATAGCTATGAGAACCGAATAATCAGCAGCCTTATCGGGAAGCATTATCTCGACTATCTTATCTACATCGTCGCTCTTGATGTAGTCCATCTCGATATTGGTAAGCCCTCTGCTTTCCTTGAATTCTTCGATGATCCAAACCGCCTCGGCCTGCGTTATCAACTCAAACTCTTCGAGAGCCTGAATAAAAGTCAGATACGCATCACCCTGTTTTTTCAGAAGCTTTCCAACCTGCTCATCGGTAAGATAATTCTTTTCAACAGCAAGATCTCCAAATCTCTTATCAAGTTTTTTCTGAAGATGATTCACCTCTTCAACCTGTTGAAGAGTCATGAGACCTTCGGAAACCGCAATGAGTCCGAGCTTTACCCTGACAGAATTCATCCTGTCGAGAGCTATCCTGTACTGCTGTTCTGTGATCTTCCCAATCTCAATCAGATAATTGCCTATAATACTTTCTACCATATGCATACCTCCTGCGGGAACGTCTTTATAAATATTACCATTGAAAAGAGACTTTCTCAACTGTCAGATTGACAGTCTGAGTATCTTTTTCACGCAAACACAGCCCATCTGAGTTTTGTGGAACGCGCTCTCGGATTATCAAAGCATTCTTTAGACGAAGGACGTATGACATCCTGTGAGCAATCACTGAAAATACCTGATCTTAAACATTCTTTGAATGCACGTTTTACCAGTCTGTCCTCTCCAGAGTGAAATGTGAGAAATACAGTTTTTCCACCGGGTTTCATCACATCGGGAAGGGAATAAAGCAGCGACTCCAATGCTTCATATTCACCGTTTATGTCTATGCGCAACGCCTGGAAAACGCGCGCACAGGACTTTTTTACCGCCTCTTTTTTCTCACTTTCATCTAAAAAGGCTAACGCTTCCTCAACAGCATTTTTAAGATCCACTGTAGTTTCTATATGATCTTTTTTCCTGTTGTGCGATGCGATCACCTTCGCGATCCTGCCGGCATAAGGTTCATCGGCATTCTCAATGAGCATCCCTTCTATCTCCTCTAAAGAGAGTTCCTTAAGCCTTTCGGCGGCGGTTATCCCTTTATGCTGGTTCATCCTTAAGTCCAGCGGACTTTCTGTCTTGTACGAAAAACCTCTTGCCGGATTATCTATCTGCATTGATGAAACCCCAAGGTCCGCCATAAGAAAATCAAACTTTCCGAATTCATCCGCAGCCTTTTTCACGTCAGCAAAATTGATATGTCTTATCGCAAATATATCTTCTCCATATCCCTCTTTCCTAAGCCTCGCTTCAGTCTTTGCAGATTCATCCGGGTCCACATCAAGCGAAACAAGATGGCCGCTTCCCGAAAGTTTTTTCAAGATGGCCGTTGAATGCCCGCCATAGCCCAGCGTGCAGTCGCATCCGTTCATCCCGGGTTCGATACATAAATGTTCCAGAACCTCATCAACCATAATTGGGATATGCATGCCTGCGGGCGTACTGCCTTTGGACATGACTTTTTCAACTGTATCCGAATATTTTGAGGGATCCAGTTCTTTATATTTTTCTTCGAATTTTTTCGGATGGGTTCCTGAATAATGAGGCCTGCGCCTGTGCTGTGTTTCTGACATAAATCTTTCCTGAAAACAATGCTAAACTTCCGCAAAAAGAACATTACAATTATACTCTCGCATGCACAAAAAAACATCAATTTTTTTGGAATGTCAAAGACCATTTTATTCTTGTTAACAACCGTTAATTAAGTTAAAATATAAAAGAAAATCTCGGCAGTTTCTATCACTTTTTCTACAGTGATATGCCAAAGTAAAGGAGTGAACTGTATGACAAAAAAAAGAAATCGCAAGCTTATTTCCAAAGTCATCTACATCGCACTTTCAGCACTTATACTCGTCGTTACCATACTCACAATCATCGGTGCGGTGCAGATCAACAAAGCACACTACGCCGGGTACGAATCTGAACTAAAAAATGCCACCATCCAGCTCAAAAGCGAAGTATGCCATCTTGAAGACGGAGCCGACTGGGATAGCAGCAGCTATGAAGTTATCAAAAAAGGCGGTGCCGAT
>JAEEGL014688351.1_pt1 | contig 74237 bp, 64 predicted proteins | sample 9134231 | NCBI WGS metagenome assembly JAEEGL01 (sample SAMN16246548, study PRJNA631951) | gut metagenome | biome: gut microbiome; feature: rumen; material: fiber-attached | host: Bos | place: Iran: Karaj | collected 2018-10 | reverse complement strand
TGTGAGTTTGTCAAGATATTCCTGACTTACGATTCCCACGTAGGCTTCATGCCACGACTTCCAATGGACATAGGCTTTCCCCTTTATTTCTTCGTCTGTCTCCATCTTTTTTAATATGATACCCATGTTGCCGTTCCTCCGTAAAGCCCGGTTTACCAGCGCTTCATGTTTTTCTCAAACTTACTGATATAGCGAAACTATTCAAACAGCTTCAGCAGATCTTCAACGTCCGCCGTAGCAAGACATACGCAGGTATCCGAAGCGCCGTAGTAGATTTTTACTTCACCGTTTCCTTCAAGCAGCATTCCGCACGGGAAAATAACGTTCTGTCTGTATCCCTCGTCCGTTTCTATCGGCATATCGGGAGCGATCAGCGGCTCTTTATATACCGAAATCATTTTTGAAGGGTCGTTGAGATCAAGAAGCATTATACCTGCGGTATAACGTTTTGTCCACTGTCCGTCCCATCCGTTTTTGCCGCGCGTGTCGTCACGGTCAACGGCGTGAAAAAGCGTCAGCCAGCCCTTTCGCGTTTTTATCGGAGCGGCAGTGGGACCGATCTTGTCGTTTGCCCACGGTGCGTCCTCGACGCCCATCACAAGACTGCTTTTGCCCCAGTATTCAAGATCGGGCGACCGCGAAAGCCAGATATCGAATCTGTCGCGTCCGCGTCCGTATACAGGCATCGGTCTTTCAAGTCGTATGAATTCTCCGCCGATCTTTTCCGGGAAAAGGACCATGTTCCTGTTGTCCGGAACGGTCGCGCTGATTAGTCTGTATGTTTTCAGATCATCCGAAAGCTCGGCTATCGCGCCTCTTATACCGTGTTTTGTGTCCATTGCAAGGCAGAGATAAAGCTTGTTTTCTATCATGATTATGCGGGGATCGTAAAAGCGGTTCAATTCGGGATCGTTTTGCGGATCCGTGCTGTCCATTATCGGCTTCGGATCGAATTTCCATCCGTCTATACCGTTTTTGCTTCTTGCGATTCCAACGCAAGTTCCCACGAAATGACCTGTTCCGGTTTCATATCCTTCCCGGTCGGTTCCGTAATCGTTGCGGAAAACCATTATATATTCGCCGTTATATTTTATTACGCCGGCATTGAACACGAGCGACGCGGGATACGGAAGATCCTTCGCAGTCACTATCGGTTCAGTTCTTTTTTTTATGCATGGGTGTGATCTCAGCTTAGGAAATACTTCAGGCATCTTTTCCCCTCCGGATAATACGTACGGTCTTCTGATGAAGACCGGAACTGTTTTTTTGCGTTTATTATACCACAGAATCGCGTGATTTGCAATATCGGTCCGAAAAAGAACACGATCCCGACCGGATACAGTTAAAATTGCGATATATTGAAACTTGTTTATTAAAATATATTGACAAAACAGTGTGTTGTTGATATAATTATAGCAAAACCCGCTATATATGGTTTGCATATTTACGTTACAAGGCGAAACAACTCGAAACAGAAAGGATCCGAACAGGAGGATTGTTAAATGAAACACTTTATAAAGATCGCTTCTTTATTGCTCGCATTTATGTTCTTTTTTTGTGCGTGCGAACAGGCCGAGACCGAAACGGTTCCCGAATATGAGACAACGTTCAGCGGAACGGACCTTGGCGGGGCAACCGTAAGCTGGGGCTTCTCAATGGACCGTTATCATGACAACATTGAAAACGTTTTCGGCTTTATTCCGGGCTCTGTTTTTGCCGATCAGGCCACCGAACGTAAAAAACAGATCGAAAATGATTATAATTGTAAAATCGTCATTGACAACAATTCCAGCTCATATATTATTAATGACAGGCTTAACGCGTCGATCGTTTCAGGATCGCATCTCTACGATATCACTACGTCGGACTCAAGCCTGCTCAGAGGCATGGTGAGATCTGGCGGATTTCTTTTGGGACTTTCCTCTCTTCTCGATGTTCAGAACACCGATAAATGGGGCCCTCCGAATATGCTTTACTCCATGCTGTGGAAAGATGATCTCTACGGCGTCGTTCCCTTTGCATGGCCCGAGCTTCTCTATTCAACAACAGGTCATATAATCGCAGTCAACGAAACCATCGTTTCACAGCTTGCGCAGCCCGATCCTCGTGAATTTGTCGAAAACAACACCTGGACGTGGGATAAATTTGAAGAAGTTCTTCACGCATACACATATCAGGACGCCGGACGGACAGTTTACGCTATGAACACTCACAATGCGTATTTCGCGATGAATATGTTCCTTTCAAACGGCGTTACGTTCTCGTCTTATGAAAACGGCGAAGTAGTCTGCGGAGTATATACCGATCCCGGCAGAGCCGCTCTTGAACGCGCACAGTCGATCCATAACGATACCTGCAAAGACTGTTTTTATCCTGCCGATTCATCTGATTTGATGTATATTCAGAACGGCGATTCGGTTATGGTCGTAACTTCTCACGGTGGACTGATAAGCACTACCGATTCACTGATGTATAAAATGGATAATATCGGTATCCTTCCGTTCCCGCTCGGCCCCAACGCGACCCCGGGTATATACCGCTCATATTATGAGCAGATCGCATTTACAACAGTAATTCCCGTAAATACCGCTGATGCGCAGTCTGCGGCGCTCGTTCTCTCCGCAATGTATGAACCCCTGCCCGGTCTTGAAACAAAGGACGATATAGCCGAATATATGGCAACGCAGATATTCTTTGACATTCGCGATGCAGAGGTCTTTATTAATACGGTCACAAATACCGAATACGGCTTTTTCTGGGAAGGCGGAAGAGGCGCGATAGAGTCATCGGTCAATGCGAACACCTCGATCTCTCAGATACTTGAATCGATGAAAAGCAGATACGATGGTATCGTTGAAGACTTCCTCGGATACCATTATGCAGGCAGAGACGCGGTTTACGGCGATTGACGTCTGAACGGAATACAGATCGGGTATTATAAACAGACCGCCGAAACATACGGTCGCCTTTCATACGGCTGCCGTGAAACTGTTGATAAAAACGGAATGATTATAATAAACGCAACGCACAAAAAAAGCAACCAAAAGTCACTTCACCGCACGAGAAGAGGAGAAATAATGAACCTTATACCCGATTCGGTAAAAGATACCGGCAGCTATTACTGCACGTGGGATTCGCAGTATGACAATATGTATTTCAGAAATCCCGATGTTACTAGCATTCCTGCGCGCGATATGATGAATGAAGAATTCCTTTTCGGGAAGAACGGCGTTCTGAGAAGCTTTGAAGGAGTCAGGGGCGACCTGATAGTAGTTCTTGACGACGGCTGGGATGTTTCGTACGGAGCAAAGGATATGAGAATGTTCGGCACGCTGGAAGTCGATCCGGAGCGTTTTCCGTCGCTCAGAGCGCTGCATCCTGCTGACAGGCTAAAAGCCTTGTCAGATAATATCCGTCAGCTCGGATATAAGGGACTCGGACTTTGGATCCCCACGCAGACGCCGTCTCTTGTCAACGGAAAAGAAACGGAACTGTCTGCCGAAGAAGAGCGTCTTTATTGGGAAGAAAGGGGAAGATGGTGCGCAAAAGCAGGTGTTTTGTATCTGAAATCGGACTGGGGCAAACATTCGACCGACCCTGACTACTGTCTTATGATGCACGCAAGTATCAGGAAGTATGCGCCGGGCATCAGAATAGAAAACGGTCTTGTCGGGCGCCCTCTTCTTGAAACACCGGAAAACAGGGAACTGACGGAGCTTACAAAAAACTATCTGCCTAAAATTCTTCGCAGCAGCGATTTTCTGCGAACGAACGACGTTGTCCACGAACTGAAATATGCCTCTACGATCGACAGGGCGGCTATCTGCCTTGAAGCGGCAAGCCATATCGAAGGTAAATGCGCCGTTCTGAATATAGAGGATACGCCTGCTGTCGGTGCCGCTCTGGGCTGCGCGAGCGGTGTTATGCGCCATGATTTCGAAAAGATCCGCAAGTGGCTTCCCGGCAAACCGAGACTGATTTCCGAAACCGCATGCGCTCTTCGCTGGCAGAGAATCGCTCCGCCTTTTGCCGCCAACATGGGCGAGCTTCATATTTCCGAGGATCGTATGAAAGACATATGGCATTATCCTTCAAGGGCACGGCACTACTGGCCGAGCGTTGCGGAAGGTGATTATTATGTTACCGCACCCGCTCTCGTATCAAGAAATATGCCGTTGCCTGTTGTTGGAGCACAAACCGAAAAGCCGTATGTTCTCTCGTCTGTTCATCCCGATTGCGGCGCACTCTGCGTTGCTGCTGTCCCGAGGTGCTTTGTGGGCAGACGAGATGAAACACCCATCGCAAATATATCCGTCAAGGGCGCTTTTGCAAATGCGCCGATAGGTCTTTTCGGAAGATTCGGCTATCTTTCGGTCTATTTTGACGAAAGCGTTGAAGGACGAACGGTCGTTGCACAGAATATGCTTTCAAACGAAGCGCAGGATATAACCGGAAACGTTTGGCTTGACGGAAACTGTATGGTCTTTTCAGGAGATTTAATGATGAAGATCGGCTCTCCTGAAGACGCCGAAACAGGAATTCCCGCCGTAGCCGTAAAGTTGATTTAACATATTTCATGGGGATGAGAGCGCGATTTAACAGCTTTTAATCGCCGTCACAGTTCTAAATTTGCTATAACAGGGGAAAAACTATAATGAGTAAAAAGATACTGGTCATCTCGGCAAGCCCGAGGGCAAACGGTAATTCAGCAAGACTGGCAAAGAGCTTCGCGGAAGGCGCATCGTCGGCAGGCAACGAAGTTGAATATATTTCGCTTCACGATAAGACGATATCTTTTTGCAAAGGCTGCTTTGCGTGTCAGAAAACGCAGCGCTGCGTGATACACGATGACGCTGATATTATACGCGCGAAAATGCATGACGCTGACGTCATAGCTTTCGCAACTCCGATATATTACTATGAAATGAGCGGTCAGCTGAAAACGATGCTTGACAGGGCAAATCCGCTTTTCACTTCTGATTACAGGTTTACGGATATTTATTTCCTCTGCGCTGCCGCAGAGGATGAAGAAAGCGTGCCTCAGAGGGCGTTGAACGGCGTCGAAGGCTGGATAGAGTGCTTCGAAAGAGCGCATCTTGCGGGAAGCATCTTCTGCGGCGGAGTGACCGGTATAGGCGACATCGAAGGCAGCGACAAGCTCTCCGCAGCATATCAGATGGGACTCAGTGCCTGATTCCGGCAGCACGGATTTATAACTTATATATAATAATGTAATGCATAATAATAATTATGTGAAGCATAATAACGCAAATTAACCCCGTTGCCGTTTACGGCAGAAATCGGCATTGCTTCACTAATTATAAACTTAATAAAGGAATCAGATGCTTATATCATTTCCCGCCCAGTCTGTTTTGATAATGCTGATCGTAACAGTCGCATGCGCCGTTATTATATCAGTTTTGCCGGTTATAAGGCTTTTCAGACAAGATATGTCGGACGTGATCAAGTAAACGTAAAAACCTTCACCTTTGGCAAAACAAACGAATACGATGTCTGAAACCTTTTTGAATCAAATACAGGGTCTTACGCTCGCTACAGCCATTCAGGTGTTCCTGTTTGCAGGACAAGCTCAGACATCTGAATCACTTCATAATAATTGAGAGCTCAAAAAAAACACGTTAAATAAAATATCCGGAAGCGACGGTTAAAGCCGCTTCCGGATATTTTATTTGTTTTCAGTCAAGTTCTATCGATGTTTCAAGCCTTATATCGTCTGATGACGCGCCGACAAGAATTCTGAATTCGCCGGGTTCAACGGTTTTTTCATAATTTATATCGATGAGGCTGAAGGAGTCTTTGTTAAGTGTGAACGTTATCCGCTTCTCTTCACCAGGTTCAAAGTGAACGCGTTCAAAACCTTTCAAAAGCATTGGAGGAGTAACGACTGAGCTTTCAACGTCGTCTATGTAAAGCTGAACCACTTCATCCCCTGCAAGCGTGCCTGTGTTTTTGACAGTTACACCGACCTCAACGTCATATCTGCCTTTTTTATCGCTCGTAATATCTGAATACTCGAATGTTGTGTAGGAAAGACCGAAACCGAAGGGATATCTTGCTTTTTTCGATCCTTCATAGTATCTTTCGGAGCCGCCGGGCAGCATTGAATAGTAGCACGGGATCGAACCGACGTTTTTCGGGAATGATACGTTAACTCTGCCTGCGGGGTTGTTTAAGCCGAAAAGCGTTTCCGTTATAGCTTTAGCGCCGAACTCTCCGCCGAACCATGCGCAAAGAATGCCGTCGCAGATATCTTTTTCAACTGTAAGATCAACAGGTTTGCCTACTTCGAGAACTACGATCAGCTTTTTGCCGAGTCGGGCAAGTCTCTCTATAAGCTCTCTCTGTTTGCCGGGAAGGACGTAGTCGCATCTGTCGTTTCCTTCACCGCTTGTGATCGAGTTGTCTCCGCCGACAAATATGATGCAGTCGCATTCCGATGCGGTGTTCACTGCTCCGTCGATATCATCGGGTATCTCATCTTCTCCTGCCGACGCAAGGTGAGGCTGACCTTCGATATATCGCGGAGTTTTCTTATCCGGTGTGATTGCGCATCCGTCATGCTGGCGAACGGTGACCTGATCGCCGACGAGAGCTTTTATTTCTTCGTATACGGATCTGACCTCATATCCCGTTGGGATCGACGAATATCCGCCGATTTTCTGCGCTGCTGAAGAGGGACCGATAACGGCAATTGATTTTATGTCTTTTGAAAGAGGAAGAACGCCGTTGTTTTTCAGCAGTGTCATCGATTTTCTTGCGGCTTCGAGAGCAACCTGTTTGTGTTCGTCACAGCGGATGATGCCCTCCCACGCATTTTCATCCGTATAGGGATGTTCGAAAAGACCGAGCTCAAATTTAAGTGTCAGAACGCGGCGGACGATATCGTCTATACGAGCCATCGGTATTTCGCCCGTCTTTATCAGGTCAGTTATGGTTTCTCGCCAGAATTTGTTGGGATAATCAAGGCCTTTCATGTCAAGACCGTTGTTTATGCACTTTTTGATCGTTTCTCTGTCGGTTTTTACAAGCTTGTGTCCGCTCTTAACCTTTTCAACTCCGCCCCAGTCGGCGCGCGCATAACCCTTCAGTCCGAGACGTTCTTTAAGAATTGTTTTCAGGTAGTATTCAGAGCACATCATAACGTCGCCGTCGATGCTGTTGTAGCTGACCATAACGTTATATGCGCCGCCCTCTTTAATTGCGGCTTCAAACACGGGGAGATAAACAGCCTCTGCCTCTCTTCTGCCTATCCTTGCCGGAGAGCAGTTCGTTCCTGCTTCAGGGATACCGTAAAAACAGTAGTGCTTAGGCTCTGCGACTACCGCGTCATTTCTGCTTACGTCGCCTTTCTGCTCGCCCGATACTATTGCGGCAGCCATTCTTGAGGAAAGATATGTGTCTTCGCCGAAAGTTTCCTCTGTTCTGCCCCAGCGTGTTTCTCTTGCGATGTCAAGATTCGGCGCGAGTATTTCGTGAATTCCGAGGCTTCTTGTCTCCTTGCCTATTGCGCTGCCTACACGGTTTACAATGTCCTTGTCAAAAGATGCGCCGAGACCGATCGGTGATGGAAATACCGTTCCCCGTGTTCCGCTTATTCCGTGAAGCGCTTCTCCCGTAAAAATAACAGGTATCCCAAGCCTTGTGTTTTCGATAAAGTATTTCTGAACACGGTTCATTGTTGCCGGGACCGCATAGTTGTCGTGAACAAAGCCTACGCCGGTGTGTCCGAACTCCGCTTCTATCTTATCAATATAATATTCGGTATCCGGTTCAACACTGCAGTTGTGGATCCTTGATGGCTTTGTCGCAAACGGAGTGCCGGGCATCATATCTGTCTGCGCCGCTTTTTCTTCAGGTGTCATTCTTGAAATAAGGTCTTCAACCCTCTCTTTTATTGGAAGAGCAGGGTTTTTGTATTTTGGTAACTTGTCCATGTTTTATCTCCGATCAAAAAAGTTTTTAAAAAATGATTGCGAATTTTTTCTTGTCAAAAGTTTCTTCTTCGGGAAAGAGCCTTCCGGCGATCATCTGACTTTTCGGTAGAATTTCGCGCCGCCTTCTATCAGGCTGACCGTGGTTTCGGTCGTCTCTTCGAGCTCTCCGTCAAGATTCAGCAGTAAAGGTGTTTCGCTTGACAGTTTGATTTCTTTAGCTTTTATTATATGGATATGCCTGTCCTTAACGTGCGAACCGTTGAGCAGCTTGGGAAGCAGCGTGATCAGTGTCAGCCTTTTAACCGAATCGCAGAGGTAGACGTCAAAACAGCCGTCGTCTATTTTTGCGGTAGGGGCGATGTGTATTCCGCCTCCGTAATATTCCCCGTTGGCAAACGCCGCAAGAAGCAGCGGCTTTTCGATGATCTCCCCGTCAATTTCAAGCCTCGGCTTTATCGGTTTGTATGTGAAGATCGTGTAAATCAGCGATGCGATGTAGCTTATTTTTCTTAAAACGGGGATTTTTTTGAAACGAAGAGAGTTTTTAACTATTTCAGCATCGTAGCCGACGGATGCGATATTTGCAAAATACGTTTCTCCCGCCTTTCCGCAATCTGTTGCCGCTGCGGTATATGATGCGTGATCCTGAAGGACTTTTTTATAGTCCTTTTCATCGGTCAGCATTCTGCAAAAGTCGTTGCCGGTTCCTGCGGGAACTACGAATATTTCATTGTCAGACCCTGCGGCTCCGTTTATCACTTCTACAAGCGTTCCGTCTCCTCCGACAGAGTAAAGCACGCAGTTTTTCAGATTTTTGACAACTTCCGTTATCTGTCCCTTATACTCCGATTCGACCGTTTCGTATTCCTCGTCGCCCATTATGGTTTTAATAAGCCGTCTGATTTCTTCAAGCTTATCTCTGCACGAATAGGAATTGATAAGAAATACCTTCTTTTTCAAATCATTCACCTCTTTCATGCTTTTGCGTCATACCATGTTTTCCCGGTGTGTATATCCGCTATTACGGGAACATCGAATTTATAGGCGTTTTCCATTTCTTCTCTGAGTATGGCAGCTGCCTCGTCCTTTTCCTCTTCCGGCGCTTCGATAATAAGTTCGTCATGTATCTGCAGTATCAGTCTCGATTTCATACCGGCTTTTTTCAGCCTGTCCGCCACTCTGATCATTGCTATTTTTATAAGGTCTGCGGCTGTGCCCTGAATGGGGGTGTTCATCGCCACGCGCTCACCGAAAGCGGAAAGCATTTTGTTTGAGGCGTTGATTTCGGGAACGTATCTGCGCCTTCCGAAAAGCGTTGTAACATACCCGTTCTTTTTTGCGTTTTCAACTGTTTCCGAAATATATCTTTTTACGTCAGGATAAGCCGCAAGATAGTCGTCTATATATTTGCGCGCCTGTTTTCTCGTAACGTCGATATCTCTTGAAAGAGTATAGTCTCCTATGCCGTACATTATGCCGAAATTGATCGCTTTTGCGCGCCTGCGCATATCTTCTGTGATAAAATCCTGCGGCAGTCCGAATACCTCTGATGCCGTCCTTGCATGGACGTCTTCTCCGGATATGAAAGACTCCTTGAGAACTCTGTCTCCGGAAATGTGCGCCATAAGTCTCAGTTCAATCTGAGAATAGTCTGCGTCTACAAGGCACATTCCGTCTTCGGCTCTGAAAGCCTTTCTCATCTCCCTACCTAGAGCAGTTCTTACCGGGATATTCTGCAGATTAGGTTCTATGGAGCTTATACGTCCCGTCTGTGTGACTGTCTGCGTAAATACGGTATGTATCCTTCCGTCGCTGTCAACGGCTTTCAGAAGTCCGTCAACGTAGGTCGATTTCAGCTTTGTCAGCTTCCTGTAATTTATTATAAGCTCAACGATCGGGTGATATTCTATCAACCCTTCAAGCACGTCGTTATCTGTTGAATAACCTGTTTTCGTTTTCTTTTTTGCAGGCAGCAGCAGATCGTCGAAAAGCACTGCTCCAAGCTGTTTTGTTGAATTGATATTAAACTCCTTGCCGGCATATCTGAAAATCTCTTTTTTCAGCTCCTCAGTTTCCGAGTCAAGCTTTACCCCGAACTGCTCAAGGAAATCGCAGTCTACAAGCACTCCTTTTTCTTCCATTTCCGCAAGCACCGTTGAAAGTGGAAGCTCAATATCGGTATAAAGCTTTATGGAACCGTCTTCTTTCAGTTTTGACGAAAGACTTCTTTCCAGATCGGGCAAAAAGACCGCCTGAGCCGCTCCTGAGTCACATTCTTTTCCGAGCATTTCAAGATATGCGGTCTTCAGACCGTAGGAACTTCTTGACGGATTGACCACGTATGCCGCAAGCATCGTGTCAAAAACTGCAAAAGGGGCTGACGAGCGTTGCAAAGAATACCTTAGCAAGGCTTTGAAATCGTGAGTAACTATCTTTTTTTTGTCCAGAAGGGGCAGAACGGCATCTATATCCGCGCAGACCGCTTCATCGCCGTTTTTTATATAAGCTTTTTTTTCGGGAAGAGAATGGATAATATATATCGGTTCACTTTCAAACAGTTGTCCGTGTAGATCTTTTTGAAATTCCGCCGTTTTTGATTCTGCAACGTCAGGCTCCGGCTGCGGTGTTGCGATTTTTATGCGGTCAAGCATTTTCGTCATTTCAAGCTCGGTAAAGATCTGTTTGAGCGCAGGAAGATCGGGATTGTACGGTGCCGGGGTGGGGAACATCTCGTCTTCCGGCAGTGAAGTGGTGATAGTTCCGAGTTTTTTGCTCATATATGCGCTGTCTTTCCCGTTTTCGAGCTTTTCATGAAGCGCTTTTTTAGTTATTTTGCCCAGATTTTCATAAACGCCGTCAAGCGTTCCGTATTCCTTCAGAAGTTCCGTTGCTGTTTTTTCTCCCACACCGGGAACCCCGGGAATATTGTCCGACGCGTCACCCATAAGAGCCTTCAGATCGATAAGCCTGTCGGGAGAAAGACCGTATTTTGCAGCGACCGCCTCAGGCGTGTAAATATCGTCGGAAGGTGCTCCGTTTTTCGTTACGGCAAGTTTAACGGTAATATTTTCGTCTACAAGCTGAAGCTCGTCGCGGTCGCCTGTGATAATAACGCATCTGCCGCCGTCTCCGCTCTGCTTTTTTGATATTATTCCTATTATGTCGTCTGCCTCGAGCCCTTCTCTTTCATAGATGGAAAAGCCCATAGCCGCAAGCGTTTTCTTTATCCATGGCAGCTGCGCGGCAAGCTCGTCGGGCATGCCTTTCCTTCCTGCCTTGTATCCGTCATACATAAGGTGTCTGAACGTTTTTGCTTTCATGTCAAAAGCAATTCCGACACCGTCGGGCATGTCTTCGTCAAGATGACGAAAAAGTATCGTCAGAAAACCGTAAACGGCGTTCGTCGGTATCCCCGTTGAAGTGTTAAGAGGACGGACCCCGTAAAATGCCCTGTTCAGGATGCTGTTTCCGTCGATCATCATAATGGTCGTAGACTTGTATTCTGACATAAAGACCTCCGCCGCGTCTGTATCTGTTGTATTTCTTAAAGTATATCATATGAACACCCAAAAATCAATAGATAAATGCTCCGATTCTTCTGTTTTGGTTGTTCTTAATATGTTTTTTGTGCAAAATGACGAAAATATTGCTTTGGCGTGATAAAAGATTTACGTTTTGCTCTCAAATAATTTTCCTATTCGTATTGACAAAAAAACTCATATATTGTATAATGTTGACACTGAAGTGGTGGATAGCGGTTTTTTGTGGTTTATCTGCCCACGATTTACGCCGAAATAGAAGAAAGGAGCGTCGGAAACATTGGATAATGAAGAAATTATTACTGCGGTAGACAATACGGCAGATGACGATCTTTTTTCCGGCGCGATGAATCTTATCGGCAACTACCGCCATACCATGGACGCAAAGGGAAGAGTTTTTATTCCTGCAAAATTCCGTGAAACGGTAGGAAACGCCGTATATATGACCAAGGGCTCTGACCACTGCGTTTTCGTTTTTTCCGAAAAAAGATGGTATGATTTCGCAAAAGAGATCGCCATGAAATCGATAAGCAAAGGTATCGTTTCACAAAGACAGGTCATCGGTAACGCATTCCGTTCCGATATCGATACTCAGGGGCGCATAATTCTTCCTCCGGGGCTTCGCAAATTCGCAGAGCTCTCAAAAGACGTTGTAGTCGTAGGCGCAATGACCCGTATAGAAATATGGGATGCAGCCAGATGGGACGTTTATGACGAAGAAAACGGTCAGGATATTCTTTCTGCGTTTGAGGAGCTCGGAATCTGATGAGCGGGTTTTCCCATGTCCCCGTCCTTTTGAATGAAACTCTTGAACATCTTTCGATCAAGCCGGACGGAATTTACGCAGACGGCACTGCCGGAGGCGGAGGGCATTCTTTCGCTATAGGTTCCGCTCTTTCCGAAAAAGGACTTCTGATCTGCACAGACAGAGATACCGAAGCCGTTGAGGCGTGCAGGATACGCCTTGAACCGCTTAAATGCAAAAAAGAAATAATACATTCCGAATTCCGGAATCTTCCGGAAATTCTCGAAAATAAAGGTCTTAAGCTTGACGGACTTCTTCTTGATCTCGGCGTTTCTTCTCACCAGCTCGATTCCGCAGAGCGCGGGTTTTCGTATATGCATGACGCTCCGCTCGATATGAGAATGAATCGCGACGATGCGTTTACCGCTGCCGATCTTATAAACACATATCCGGAAAACGAGCTTGCACGTATCTTCTTTGAATACGGAGAAGAAAGATGGTCAAGACAGATAGCGAAAAAAATAGTTTCAAAACGCGAAGAGAAACCCTTTGAAACAACTTATGAGCTTGTGGACGCAATAAGATCCGCTATGCCGAAAAAAGCGCTCGGTGAGTCTCAGCATCCGGCAAAAAGAGTTTTTCAGGCAATACGAATCGCGGTGAACGGTGAGCTTTCTCAGATAAGAGATATTCTTTCCGATATAATACCGCATATGAATCACGGCGGAAGGATATGTGTGATCACGTTCCATTCTCTTGAGGACAGAATCGTTAAAACGTCATTTTCCACCGCCGAAAATCCATGCACGTGTCCTCCGGATTTCCCCGTATGCGTCTGCGGGAAAAAAAGTCTCGGCAAAGTTATTACAAGAAAACCCGTAATTCCGTCGGAAGACGAAATTAATTCAAACCCACGTGCAAGAAGCTCTAAGCTTAGAGTATTTGAAGTTTTATAAATAATATAATGATAAGGAAGGATAGAAATGGAAAAAACAGCGCGGACAAAAAATATAGACATTCTTACGGCGATCCTTATCATTATAATAGTAGCCGTAGGCGCAATGAGCGTAATGTGCTGTATTGCGCAGTATGAAAAAATTGCTCAGCTGAAATCTCTGAACAATCAGCTTGCAGAAGCGCAGAACGAAGGCGAGCTTCTTAAAATCAAGTATGAAGAACGCACAAATTACCGTGCCGTAGAAGATTATGCTATAAACCGTCTCGGCATGATTAAAATCAATAATTACCAGATTGAATATATCGTCAGCAAAAACTCAAACCAAACACTGTTGATCGCCGCAGAGGAGGAAGAAGCGGGGATACTTCCGAGAATATCGAGAGCATTTTCCGTTGCAATGGAATATTTCAAATAACGGAAACATGATCGTTTATGTCCCCGCGAAAAATTTCCGATTTACACTCCTCTGCATATGATCACACCGCATTTCGCGGTATTGATTGCCAGGATTATTTTTTGATTTTCATACAGTATCTCCAAAACTCTTAAGGGTCACGCAAGTGGCCCTTGATTTCTCAAAAAACGTATTGATATATTGATTACGGGATCCGTGTTCGCGCATTCCGGGAAAGGAGGATCTTCTTTTATGAATTCCATACCGTCTGTCCCTGCAACTCCTGCGCAGCCGCAGAAAAAAAACGGAAGAGCAGCATATATAGTCGTAGGTATTCTCTTTACAGTGTGCCTTATTGCGCTTATAGGCAGATTTTTCTATCTTCAGGTAGTCAGACATGATTATTACGAACGTCTTGCCGTCGCGCAGCAGACAAGTGATACGGCTATACAGGCAAAACGCGGCGCTATAGTTGACAGAAACGGCAATGAGCTTGCGGTTTCGGCAACGGCATATCTTGTAACGATGTCGCCGCGGTCCATCGAAACTGACGACGACCGTGAACTTCTTGCTTCCGGTCTTTCCGAAATCCTCTCGATCGATTATGATACGCTCCTTGAAAAAACGAAAAAGGACGTAGGATATATCGAGATAATCCGTGGCATCAATAAGGAAAAAGAGGAAGAGGTCGAAGAATTCCTTCGTGCAAACAAAAGCATATATAATAAAGTAACCATTACCGAGATCCCCAAAAGATTTTATCCGCACGGCAACCTTCTTTCAACGGTTCTCGGCTTTGTCGGAACAGACAATCACGGACTTGAAGGTGTTGAGTATCTTTACGATGATTATCTCAAAGGCACAAATGGCAAGATAATCACGTCAAACAATGCGCGCGGCACCTCGATGCCGTTTGAATATGAGCAGTATATCAGCGCAAAAGACGGCTGCACCGTAAAGCTTACCGTGGATATAGAGATGCAGTATTTTCTCGAAAAGCATATCCAGAAAACAAGGGTCGACCATAGGGTTCAAAACCGTGTCGCAGCATGCATAATGTCCGTTAAAACCGGCGAAATACTCGGTATGGCAACAAAACCGGACTATGACCCGAACGATCCGTTTACCATAAATGATGAGCTGATTCTCGAAAAGCTTTCGGAATATCTTGACGAGTTCGGCGGTATCACAGACGAATATCTGAAACAGTATAATAAAACCGCGGCGGAACTCAGAACCAACAAAATGATCGTTGAGCAGTATGACCCGGGTTCAACTTTCAAAATATTTACCTCCGCTATGGCTCTCGAAGAAAAACTGCCGATCCTCAACGAAACGTTTTACTGCTCCGGACAGATAACCAAAGGTGTAATCACTTATCACTGTCACGACAGAAGCGGACACGGATACGAGGATTTCAGACAGGCGCTTGCAAACTCGTGCAACCCGGTATTCATTCAGATTGCCGAAAAGATCGGAATAGAGCGTTTTTATAATTATATTACCATCTTCGGTCTTCGCGAAAAAACCGGCGTAGGTCTTCCCGGAGAGGTCGCGGGTATCCATCACGCACTTTCTTCGATGACAGACTATAACCTTTTTTCCTCGTCTTTCGGTCAGACGTTCAAAATCACCGGTATGCAGTTGATTGCCGGTGTCAGCGCGATAGCCAATGGCGGAACATACCTTCAGCCGTATATCATAAAAGAAATAATCGATGCTGACGGAAACGTAATAGTATCAAACGAACCTAAAGAGGTCAGACAGATAGTTTCAAAAGAAACTGCCGAAACGCTTTGGGATATGCTTGAATACGTTGTCGATAGCAGCAAAACAAGCCGCCTTAAAGGATATAAGATGGCAGGTAAGACGGGAACCTCACAGAAGGTTTCAAACGGTTCTTACGAAAACAGCAAAAAGATCGCATCTTTTGTCTGCTTCGCACCTGCTGACGACCCGCAGATCTGCGTTCTTGTTATCGTTGACGAGCCTGACAGCGGACAGATCTACGGCTCGTATATAGCTGCGCCTCTCGGCAGAGATATTATGCTTGACTGCCTTAAACATCTGAATATCGAACCGAGCTATTCAGACGGATCGACAAGTCTGTCGCAGCCGGTTCCGAATGTTCTCGGATATGACTCCGCAGATGCGGCCTCTGCTCTTGCAGCATCATCTTTTTCAGCCAAGATAGTCGGCGGAAACGGCCTTGTAACAGCGCAGTTCCCTGCCGCCGACAAGGAGATTCCTGAAGGCGGAACAGTTATCATTTACACAAACGATACGCCGTATGATCAAAAGACGATCGTTCCGGACGTTATCGGAAAAACCGCGGCTGAATCAAACGAAACGCTTCTAGGCGCAGATCTCAATATAGCGGTCCGAGGTTCCAATATAAATTATCCGGAAGTAAAGGCCGTTTCGCAGTCGCCCGAAGCAGGCGCAAGCGTAGACAGGGGAACGGTAGTTACGGTAAAATTTGAATAATGAAGAAACAATGTAGCCTTAAAAGGGTTTGAAAGAGGATATAATGAAGCTTTCTCAATTACAGGCTGCCGTCGGCGGGGAAATGATCGGCGGCGATACGGAATTTATCGGCGCGGCATATGATTCGCGCGAGGCTTTTCCCGGCTGCCTTTTTGTGTGCCTTCCGGGGGAAAGAACGGACGGACACATTTTTATAAACAGCGCTGCCGAAAAGGGCGCAGTGGCAGCAATATGCACGCATAAAACGGATACAAGGATCCCGTATCTTCTTGTTAACGATTCACTCGCTGCTTTTCAGGCAGCGGCGCGGCTTTATGCAAAAACTCTTGACATCCCCACGGTCGCAGTTACGGGAAGCGTAGGAAAAACCACTACAAAAGAGTTTATTGCGGCAGTGCTCTCTCGCGGATTCAATGTTTACAAAACAGAAGGAAACAAGAACAGCACCGTCGGTCTTCCTGCCACCATTCTCAATATGCCGTCAACAAGCAATGCGTGCGTGTTTGAAATGGGTATGAGCGGTTTCGGTGAAATAAGCCTGCTTTCCGGGATTGCATATCCCGATATCGCGGTCATATCAAATATAGGCTTTTCTCATATCGAGTTTCTGGGAAGCCGCGAAAATATAATGAAGGCAAAACTTGAGATCCTTGACGGAATGGATGAAAAAGGGATACTTATCCTTAACGGTGATGACGAATACCTTTCCAGGATCGATCCTAAGTCGATAAGACAACGTGTGATTTATTACGGTATCGGCAACAGAAACGCTGAATTCAGAGCGGAGGATATCCTCGGCGCGGACGGACAATGCAGCTTTTTTGCCGAAACGCCTGCCGGTGTTATCGACGTCACCATTCCCACAGAGGGTGTGCATAATGTATACAACGCCCTTTCCGCAATAGCCGTCGGACAGATACTCGGTATTGACAACGATAATATCAAAGCGGGCCTTCTCAAATTCAGAAACGCGCCGCTCAGGCAGAATATCTATGAGATGAATTCCATGACCGTTATTGAGGACTGCTATAATGCAAGCCCTGATTCGGTAGTTGCGGCAGTTAATGTGCTGAGAACAAAAAACGGAAGAAAAATAGCGGTTTTAGGCGATATGCTCGAGCTTGGTTCTCATTCCGAAGAGCTGCATGAAATGACGGGCAGACAGATCCACGGCGCAGATATTCTAATTGCATTCGGCGACTTTGCAGAAAGCTATAAAAAAGGCGCTGAAAAGGCGGGACTTAAGCCTTCTGATATATATACCTGCAAAAACACCGCAGAAGCATCCGATATCCTTTCCCGTATCGCTGCCCGCGGAGACGTTATTCTTTTTAAGGCGAGCAGGGGAATGCACGCCGAAGAAATTATAGCAAACCTTAAAAATCAGGCCAAATAAAGAAAGGAAATCGTTATGACGATACCTCTTCAGGCAATAATCGCATTTTTTGTTTCTCTTGTTCTTGTTCTGATCTTCACACCCGTAGTTATTCCTTTCCTGAGAAAGCTTAAAGCGGGTCAGCAGATCATACAGAATATGGGTCCTACCTGGCATAAATCAAAACAGGGAACTCCCACAATGGGCGGACTTATCTTTATGTTCGCCGTGATCATTTCGTATTTTATTCTCGCTTTTGAATACTATACCGCATCGTCGTCTGTTCCGTCTGCAGGCATAATATGCCTGATAACGTCGTTTGTTTTCGCAATCCTCGGTTTCAGCGACGACTTTCTTAAGATTAAACAAAAAAACAATGCGGGTCTTTCAGAGCTGCAGAAGATCATCATTCAGTTCATTATTTCACTTGCGTTTATTATATTCAATGCCGTCCGCACGGGCGGAGACACAACGATACGTTTTGATTTTCCGTTCTTTGTCGATAAGATAGGCGGATTCAGTATCGATCTTGGCATATTCTGGTACGTCCTTGCCATGATAATAATGGTGGGATTTACAAATGCCGTAAATATTACGGACGGTCTTGACGGACTCTGCACAAGCGTAACTATACCCGTGGCTATTTTTTACGTTGTTATTTCCGCTGCACGCGGATGTTACGATATCACCGTTCTTTCTCTTGCGCTTACAGGAGCCCTGCTAGCTTTTCTCATTTTTAACTGGCATCCATGCAAGATAATGATGGGCGACGTCGGCTCTATGTTCCTTGGAGGAATGGTTGTAACAATAGCCTTTTCGCTCGATATGCCGATCGTTCTTCTTCTTGTCGGTATAATCTATCTTATAGAAACGTTTTCGGTAATAATTCAGCGCGTATATTTCAAAATAACCCACGGCAAACGCCTTTTCAAAATGACTCCGATACATCACAGCTTTGAAATGTCCGGATGGAGCGAAGAAAAGATATGTCTCCTGTTTTCCGGAATAACCGTAATAGCCTGCATTATCGCAGCCCTCCTTCTTATATAATAAAAGGACAGATAAAAATGACTTCCGTCAAAAACAGGGCAGTCGAGCCCGAAACACCCCTTAAAAAAGAAAAACTGCTCAAACCCATAGATCTTCCCATGCTTATCATAGTCCTTCTGCTTCTTGCGGTAGGACTTATGATGCTTCTTTCCGCGGGTCATGCCGCATCGCTTGCAAAAACGGGAGACAGTTACTTCTTTATTCGTCGTCAGGTTATTTATGCGGCTATAGGTGTCGCGGGTATGTTTATTGCCTCAATGATTCCGGCAAGCTTCTACTCAAGGTTCATCCCCGTATTTTACGTTGGTTCCGTCGCTCTTCTTATTCTTGTTCTGATTGTCAGCAAGGACTCCGAAAAACGCTGGCTCTATATCGGCTCGGTACAGTTCCAGCCGTCCGAATTCGCTAAACTCGCAGTTATTATGGAGCTTGCGCGTTATATAAGGAAAAATAAAAACGTAATGAAAACGTTCATCAGAGGCTTTGTCATTCCGTTTCTCATTTTTGCTTTTCCGGCGGGACTTGTTCTTATTGAAACGCACCTTTCCGGCGCGATCCTTATTTTCGGCGTCGGCTTTATAATGCTCATAGTAGGCGGCAGCAATAAATTATACTGCGGTGTAGCGGCTGCGATCGGCATATTAGGCGCAATAGTTGCAGTTTTGAATGTAAATTATATGATGGAACGCGTTCTTGTATGGCTTGATCCAACGAGAGACCTTCTCGGAAACGGACATCAACCTTATCAGTCTCTGATCACGATCGGTTCCGGCGGTCTTTTCGGACTTGGCTACGGAAAAAGCAGACAAAAATACCTTTTTTTGCCCGAGCCTCAAAACGACTGCATTTTTTCGATCACTTCGGAGGAAATAGGCTTTATAGGGGTAGTTCTCATAATAATTCTTTTTGCGCTTCTTATCTGGCGCGGTATTTATATCAGCGTAAAAACAAACAATCAGTTTATGTCGCTCCTTTCAATGGGTATCATAACGAGAGTCGCACTGCAGACGGTTCTTAACCTCAGCGTTGTTACAAACTCCACGCCTACAACCGGCATTTCACTTCCGTTTTTCAGTTACGGAGGCACAGCTCTTATGGTTTTGCTTGTTGAAATGGGACTTGTTCTGGGCGTATCTAGAGATCTGTATCAGAAATAAAGGGCGTGATTAGTATGAAAATATTGGTTGCCTGCGGAGGAACATCCGGACATATAAATCCTGCGATCGCAATCGCAAATGAAATGAAAATACGGCATCCCGACGCGGATATCCTCTTTATAGGAACAAAAAACAACAGAGAGGCGGACCTCGTTCCGAGAGCCGGATACAACATCACGTTTGTAAAGGCAAACGGTTTTACAAGGGCAAAGACCTTTAAAGCTTTAAAACATAATATAAAAGCTCTTTTTACCTTTGCGTCAACGTCTGCCAAGCTTCGCAAAGTAATAAAAAACTTTGCTCCCGACGTTGCGATAGGTACGGGGGGATATGTCAGCGCACCGGTTATGTATGCCGCATGCAAATTGGGTATTCCTTCCGTTATCCACGAACAGAACGCTTTTGCCGGAGTTACGACCAAAATGCTTGCATCGAGAGTTGACAGAATCTTTCTCAGCTTTCCTCTGAAAAACAAACTTGACTGTCCTCCGGAAAAATGCCTGCTTACGGGAAATCCCATAAAACGCGAATTTCTTACTAAAACAAGGGAAGCGGCGCGCAAGGAGCTCGGGATAGATGAAAATGCGTCCGTCGTCTTGTCATGCGGCGGCAGTCTGGGCGCCCGTGAGATAAACGACGCTTTCTGTGAAATGGCAAAGCTTTCTGCTGAAGAAGGCATTATAACGCATTTTCATGGTGCATCTTCGGACTATGAACGCGTGATCGAAAAGCTCGGCGATACAGCCTCTGCGCCGAACCTTCACATAATGGAGTATATTTACAATATGCCCGACGTAATGGCCGCTGCGGATATAGTTATAAACCGTTCCGGAGCCATGACTCTGACGGAAATTGCCGCGTTAGGAAAGGCATCCGTGCTTATTCCGTCGCCGAATGTCGCCGAAAACCATCAATATTATAACGCGAAAACGTATTCCGATGCGGGCGCGGCGGTTCTGATAGAGGAAAAAGACCTGGACGGTAAAAAGCTTTACGAGCTCGTTAAGGATCTTTGCAGCGATAAAAACAGGCTTCACGAGATGGAAAATGCGGCGCTTTCGCTCGCAAAAACGAATGCTGCAGAGGAAATCTGCGCCGAAACTGAAAAACTGATCGCGAACCGCGCACAATAATTATTTAAAAATAATCAAAAAGCCTTTATCGAACTGAAACGTGAAAGGAAAAATATGGCAAGCGAGATAGAACGAATAAACAGAACACTTCGCCGCCGACGCATCACGCGGACGGTGACTGTGCTGATAATACTTATTGCCGTAGCGGTAATTCTTTCCGTTTTATCGCGCATATTCCTTCGTATCGGCGTTGTTGCCGTAGAAAACGCAAGCAGATACGGTTCCGGAGAGCTTCTTTCAAAATGCGACGAATTTCGCGGCGAGCCCATACTGCAGTTTGACAAAAACAAAGCAAAAGACAAGCTGCAGACCGCTCTTCCGTATGTGAAAAACGTAACTTTTTCCATCGCATTCCCGGACAGACTGAATATTTCTGTCGAAGGCGCCACCGCAAAATACTCCGTTTCGTCAAACGGCGTTTATCTTTGTCTTGACGGTGATTTCAAGGTCCTTGAGATCACTCCTTCTCCCGTCGAAGGTGTTCTGAAGATCGACGGTATAGAGTTCGCGTCGGATACGGCGGCTCAAAACGGAAGCGGAGAGGACGAAGCTCAGGAAAAATCGTATATGCTCGGCAAAACCATTGATCTTAACGAAAATATAGACGTATCAATACTTGCAGATCTTCTTGACACTCTTGAAAAATACGATCTTTCGCAGAGGGTGACATATATTGATTTTTCAAAAAAATACAATCTCGTATTTTATCTTGACGACATAATCGAGGTCGAACTCGGAACAAGCGAGGATCTTGACAAAAAAACGGGCATGCTTCTCGAAATTCTTTCCAGAAACCCGTCGGATAGACGCGCAGTGATAAACGTTCGAAACCCGGGAGAGGGCAGATACCGCGCTCTTGAATGATTTTTGCCGTTTTCGGTATAAAAAACCGCATTTTTAAAAAATAATTCAAACAAAACTATTGACTATAACGAAAAAATATGATAATATATAAGAGTATAATTATGTATATACACCAATTCATATTATAAAACATTAAATGGAATGTTCTGAAAGGATGAACGGTATGGCATTTCGCAGTATAGAGGAACAGGATAATTTCGTAACCATCAAAGTCGTAGGCGTAGGCGGCGGCGGAAACAACGCCGTTAACAGAATGATCAAAGACGAAGTTCTCGGCGTGGAATTCGTTGCTGTCAACACAGATAAGCAGGCGCTCAACCACTCGCAGGCTACCCATAAGGTTCTTATCGGAGAAAGCGTCACACACGGAAGAGGCGCAGGCGCCAATCCGGAAATAGGACGTAAAGCTGCGGAAGAAAGCAAGGCTCAGATCGAAGAAGTGCTCAAGGGCACCGAAATGGTATTCATCACCGCAGGTATGGGCGGCGGCACAGGTACAGGCGCAGCTCCGTTCGTAGCCAGAGTTGCAAAAGAACTCGGCGTGCTTACCGTAGGTATAGTCACAAAACCTTTTGCTTTTGAAGGCACACGTAAAATGGCTCAAGCTGAACGCGGTATAGAAGAACTTCTTCAGGAAGTTGACGCTCTTATCGTTATTCCCAACGAACGTCTCAAACTCGTTACAGATGCAAAGATCACTCTTGCCAATGCTTTTGAAATGGCTGACGGCATCCTTAAACAGGGCGTTCAGAGCATTACCGAGCTTATCCAGGGCCACGGCTTTATAAATCTCGACTTCGCGGATGTTACGTCAAACATGAAAGACGCAGGCTACGCTCATATGTGCGTCGCTTCAGCAAAAGGCAAGGACAAAGCGGAAACAGCGGCAAGAAACGCAATCACCTCACCGCTGCTTGAAACGTCTATCGCCGGCGCTCGCAAGATCCTTCTCAACTTCACCGCAGACTCCAATATCGACCTTGAAGATATTTACAGAGCGGCTGATATCATCAAAGAAGAGGCTCATCCCGATGTCGATATCATCTGGGGCGTTATACTCGACGATACTCTTCAGGACGAGCTGCGCATAGCTGTTATCGCTTCCTGCTTTGACGAATCTGTAGTCAACACTCCCGTTAAAAAACAGCCGTCTGCTACTCCCATAGATAACTTCTTCAATATCCCGTCCACACCCAAAGCTGAACAGGCTCCCGAGCAGGCTCCCGCACAGACTAATCCCGAACCCGAATATGATCCGATGCCTACAAGACAGCCCAGAACAGGCAGTGTTCAGCGTCCGATAGGAACAGAACGTCCTTCCGCAAGAAGAGCATCCACCTCCGTTCCCGATGACGACGATGCAAACGACAGCTTCCTCAAGCTCTTAAACGATATCACAAAGAGCAAATAATTATAGTAAAACAGAATTATATAAAAGAGACGGAACGTAAGCTCCGTCTCTTTTTGTATTATTCACAGGTTACAGCGTGTCTGTTCTTTTTGCCTCAGCTTTCCGTTTTGCCGACCTTGAAGCGATCGCAAAAATACAGCAGAGAACAAATATTGCGAAAAGCGCTCCCGAAAAATCTATCAGCACATCCGTCACAAGACTTGTTCTTTCTCTGAAAAGCTGTATGAACTCGTCTGTTACGGCTGTAAGAAGCGAGAAAAACAGGGGCATAAAAAGCCACGGGCTGAGTATCTTTTTAGCTTTGATAAGCGCAATCGCAGTCAGCTCCGCGCCGAAAATGAAAAACTCGCAGAAATGCGCGGTCTTTCTAACTATAAACTGAAGCTCGTCAACGGTCAGACTGTGCTCAGAGTCAAACATATTGCGAAGAAATTCAACGATCATCCCGCTTTCGCGCACGGATTCTTCTCCGGGGATCATTGACATTGAAAATATTATCAGCGCAGTCAGCACGGATGCGATAATCAGAACGGTTAAAACCTTATTTTTGTTCTTCATTTTGTCCATAAATCCGTTTCGGTTTATTGTTATTATCACAATGATACAATGATTATACCATCCGTGTCCACCCGTGTCAAGTCCGACGTTATTGAAAAATTAAAAAAATTGTAAAAATCATATATTTCCGGCGTTTTGATATTGAAAAAAGCGCTTTAATATGCTACAATTATATAAACACACAAATACAAAAAACCCGAATTTACAGCAAACAGGAGATTGAAATGAGACAAAGAAGCTACGTAAGAGCCTCTTCACGGTCATCATCATCCTACTACAGCGAAAAAGAACGCCGCGGCAGAAAAGCGGTAAACGCCGTTTTTGCTCTGGTCGCTGTTATTGCCCTGGCAGTAACGGTATTTCTGTTTTTCAGATACCGTGACGTCAGCCTTCGCAGAGAAGAAGCGGCAGGAAAGCTCGCAATAGCAAAGGATGAAACCGAAAGACTTGGCGAAGAGCGCAGAAAAATGAACACAGACCTTGAAAACTTAACTGCCGAACTTGACAAACTGAGAATCGAATACGATTCTCTGTCTGAATAGGAGGCGAAAGAATGAGATTTTTATCTGTACTTATAACTTTCATTGCGATCATTCTTTCGGTTGTCCTCGGCTTCGGAATGTATAACGATTCAAGAGATATAGAGCGGTTTGAAAAAGAGACAGAGGTCTTTGAAAAGCAAAGCGCTATATACCGCACCGAGATAGACGGTCTTACACCGAAGATCTCAGAGGCATCCGCGGAAAAGGAATCGCTTCAGGCGGAGATAAACGCCATCAAAAAAAGAATCATTTATAAAACACAACCCACCGCGTTCCTGACTTTTGACGACGGAACATCATATCATACTCTTCAGATTCTGGATATCCTTAAAGAAAACAACATAAAAGCCACTTTCTTTGTCGTAGGTACCCAGATCGAAAACGGCGGCTCCGCAAGCAAGGAAGCTATCCGCCGCATAGTTGAAGAGGGACACGTTCTTGCTATTCACGCATATGAGCACGAATATAATAAGATATATTCTTCAGCCGAAGCGTATTTTGAAGATTTTGCCAAGATAACGGCACTGCTTCATGATATGACGGGATATACTCCCAAAATAGTCCGTCTGCCCAGCGGCACCTATTCCGCACGTTCTTTCTGCGAACGCTACGCAGGCAGCAGAGATGTTTATTATGATATCGTAAGCAGACTTTATGCCGAGGGCTATACCGTAATCGACTGGAACGTCGATACCGAAGACTACACTACGGCAACAGGCGTTGACAACATAGTAAAGAATGCCGTTTCGGGAGCAAAAGAGCGCCTTAACAGAGAGTATAAGGCAGCCGTGATCCTTATGCACGATACGGCGGATACCGTCTCTGCTCTTCAGAGAGTAATAGACGGCGTAAAAGAGCTCAATATGGGATTTGAAGTACTCGTTCAGGGCGGTTATGTAACACGTCAGATAGCAGAAACCGAAAAGCCGTAAAATGAAAGCAGGGGTAAAATGAAAATCGTAATAAAAGTCGGTTCTTCCACACTCACACATCAGAGCGGAAAACTCGATTTCAGGATGATAGACCGTCTTGTCCGCGTTATTGCGGATATCAAAAATAACGGTCATCAGGTAGTGCTTGTTTCGTCCGGTGCGCAGGTAGCGGGAATGTCGAGGCTCCGCCTTGAAAAAAAACCGGATGAAATAACGAAAAAACAGGCGCTTGCAGCTGTCGGACAATGCGAACTGATGGCAATTTACGACCGTTTTTTTACCGATTACGGATACAACGTCGGTCAGATCCTTCTCAACAAACAGGTCATAGATATCCCTGCGCTTAAAGAAAACGTGACAAACACGTTCAACGAGCTTCTTGAATACGGATGTATTCCGATAGTCAACGAAAACGACAGCGTTGAGGTCGAAGAGATAAAGATAGGCGAAAATGATACCCTTTCAGCTCTTGTTGCAACGTTTATAGGCGCAGATAAGCTTATTATGCTTACCGATGTGGACGCTTTTTACGACGGAGCGCCTGACGACGAAGAATCAAGACCGATCCCCGTTATCAAAGAAATCGATGACCGCATCAGAAGTCTTGCGGGAGGCGCAGGTTCTTCAAAAGGAACAGGCGGAATGGCAACAAAGGTTGCTGCTGCTCAGATTGCAACTGCGGCAGGAATAGACGTTCATATAGTTTACGGCAAAGACCCCGGTCTAATTTACGATTTGCTTGACGGAAAGCGCGCGGGAACGCTTTTTAAGGGCAGAAAGCAGGAAAAGTAAAATGACACTCGATCAGATCGGTTCAGCGGCAAAAAAAGCTTCGATATCTCTTGCATGCGAAGGAACGCAGCGGAAAAATGCCGCGTTGATCGCCATGGCAAAGGCTATCAGGGAGAACGCACGGTTTATAATCGAAAAAAACAGTGAAGATATTGCGGCTGCTCGCGGCAGTATCAAAGATACGCTTATAGACAGGCTAACTCTTGATGAAAAACGGATAAACTCTATGGCGGATGGCATTGAATCGGTTGTTGCTCTTCCAGATCCGATAGGAGAGGGGCTCGGATCTCATATCCGTCCGAACGGTTTGAAAATAGAAAAAATAAGAGTTCCGCTCGGTGTTATAGCAATTATTTATGAGGCTCGCCCCAACGTAACGGCAGATGCGGCAGCACTTACTCTCAAATCAGGCAACGCGGTAATTCTGCGCGGCGGAAAAGAAGCGATACGTTCAAATAAGGCTATCGTTGACGTTATGCGCTCAGCTCTTGAAAAAGAGGGGATAGACCCGGATGCCGTTCAGCTGATCGAAGATACTTCCCGTGAAACCGCAAACGCGCTGATGCGTCTGAACAGATACGTTGACGTTCTTATTCCCAGAGGCGGCGCAGGGCTTATCAGATCGGTCGTTGAAAACTCAACTGTTCCCGTTATCGAAACAGGTACGGGAAACTGCCATATTTACGTCGACTCTCTCTGCGACCTTGATATGGCGGCTAAAATAGTCTATAACGCAAAATGTTCGCGTCCGTCCGTATGCAATGCCGTGGAAAGCCTCCTTGTTCATAAGGACGTAGCGGAACTTTTTCTTCCCTACGTCAAGGAAAAACTGGATGCGAGAAACGTTGAGATACGCGGATGTGAGCGCACCGCACAGATCATCCCGTGCGTTGCTGCTACCGAGGAGGACTTTTATACTGAATTCCTTGACTACGTTATATCGGTCAAAATCGTCGATTCTCTTGACGATGCGATAGATCATATAAACGAACACGGCACGAAACACAGCGAATGCATTGTTACTTCAAGTTATGAAAACTCCCGCGAATTCCTTGCCCGCGTTGACGCTGCAGCCGTATACGTCAACGCATCCACACGCTTTACCGACGGCGGAGAGTTCGGTCTCGGCGCAGAGATAGGCATTTCCACACAGAAACTTCACGCCAGAGGACCTATGGGACTGAATGAACTTACTACCGTTAAATACTGCGTGTACGGCAGCGGACAGGTAAGATAAACCCTACAGTACGGATAATATCTGTTGTCATAGATAACTGATCAGGTGTGAAAGGAAGAGTAATATGAAAAAAATAATGTCAGCATTATTTGTAATCTGTATTATTTTTACCATCTGCTCATGCACACAGAATTCAGAGACAGAAACGATTCCCGAGTTTTCAACAGACCTGGGCGATATCGATTATATATATGGGCGCTGAATTCTCGATCGCTCATCGAAACGGGACATATTCAACCGGTGAAGAATACTTCGGCTATGTCGTAAACACCGAGTTTGCCGATCTTGCACTGGAAAGGATCAGAGAAGTTGAAAAAAATACAATGTTACCGTAACCGTCAATGATTCCGGGCCGGATATCAACAATCTTATCACGTCAAATTCCGTTGCCGGCATGGTTCCTTTCGATGCTGTTCAGACAGGGTCTGCCGGACTTTCCGGTCTTGCAAGGTCGGGATATTTATACGATCTGACTTATTTAAAAGACATAATAGACTACACAAATCATGAAAAATGGGGATTGATAGAAGAGCTCAAACCTATGTGCTGGAACAATGGCCTTTTCGGGGTTGCTCCTGCCGCATGGCCCATCAATAAATATCTTACTATTGACGGTGTTATGGTCGTTAACGAGGACTATATAGCCGCCCTTCGTCAGACAGACCCGCGCGAGTTTGTTGAACGCGACGAGTGGACATGGAAAACAGTTGAGGATCTGATGCCTGTATACAATCATATCAATGACTCGGGAGATGAGGTCAAGGCATTTCAGACAAGTGTTCACTGGGTTTTCAGAACGATGCATACAACAAATGGGGTCCACGTATTTGTTAAGGACGAAAAGGGTGAATTTCAGCTGAGCCTTCACTACTCACCCGCAACATTCGAAGCTATGCAGACTGCGTGGAACTGGACTTTTGGTGGACTCAGTACCTACGTCCGCATAGACGGAAGCGATCAGATTACGATGCTTAATGCTTTTCTGAACGGAAAATCCGTCATGACTCTTATGAGCGGAACAGACCTTTGCGGATCGGAAAAATCTGTTGCATATAATATGGAAAATTTCGGCGTCGTTCCTTTTCCTCATGGTCCTCACGGAACTGCGGATAATACGGGTGCCACAATTACGCAAACAAGATTTACCACAAGTATTCCCACTCTCTGCAAAGACCCTGTGATGTCCGCCGTCATTCTCAATGCGATTTATGAGCCTCTTCCCGGCTATGAAACGGAGGAAGACGCCATAGAGTATTTGAGGCAACAGTTCTTTTACGACGACAGAGACGTATATAACTTGGTGAAAATGAATAAAACAGAGTTGTATAACTACAGGTATGAGAGTCTTACTGATGCCTACATAGGCATAGGCGGGAACAAAACCATGCAGGATAGACTTGAAGAATTTGCAAATGCAGATGAAGAAAACAGACTGAAATACGCCGTTAACATAGAATCATACGCAGAAGATATATTCGGGTGATAAATACCTCTTCACACTGAATACTGTAAAACAAAAACGGCTCCCTCCGCATAACACAGAGAGGGAGCCGCTGTGTGTCTTTAAGAGAACCACTTTTTGTTCTTTTCACTCGTTTTTTAGAAGTGTGCTTTTTTTGTCAAAAAGTCTCTATTGAAATTACTTTTGTTTTGTTTTATAATATAAAACAATTGAAAAATTCAACTCTTGAAAGGAGAAATATATATGAACGAACAATGCTCACGCGAGCTTCAGTATTCAAACGAAGTTGAAAGAATGTGCGTTGTTGCAAAAGGTCCTCATCACGGACCTGCCCCGATACCCGAAGAGGGTCGCTGGGTAAAAGCATACGAAATAAAAGACATTTCCGGTCTTTCTCACGGTATAGGCTGGTGCGCACCTCAGCAGGGCGCCTGCAAGCTTACCCTTAACGTTAAAGACGGTATTATCGAGGAAGCTCTCGTTGAGACTCTCGGCTGCTCAGGTATGACTCATTCCGCTGCTATGGCGGCAGAGATACTTCAGGGCAAAACCCTTCTTGAAGCTCTTAATACAGACCTTGTCTGCGACGCTATAAACGTTGCGATGAGAGAGATTTTCAAGCAGCTCGTATACGGCCGTTCCCAAACCGCTTTTTCTGAAGACGGACTTCCTGTCGGCGCTTCCCTTGAAGACCTCGGTAAAGGTCTCCGTTCTCAGATCGGTACCATGTTCGGCACCAAAGCAAAAGGCGTCCGCTACCTTGAAATGGCAGAAGGCTATATCCTCAACGTAGCTATGGACGAAAACAACGAGATCATCGGCTACAAATTCGTTCATCTCGGCAAAATGATGGATGCTATCAAAAAAGGCGTTGACCCGAAAGAAGCATACGAGAAAAACATCGGTACTTACGGCAGATATGATAACGCGGCGAAATACATCGACCCGCGTCATGAATAAGGAGGCAGGATCTGATGGCATTGTTTGAAGGATACGAAAGACGTATCGACAAGATAAACAAAACCGTAAAAGAATACGGCTTCTCTTCTATAGAAGAAACTCGCGACTACTGCCTCTCAAAAGGCATCGATGTTGAATCGATCGTAAAGGGCGTTCAGCCTATTGCGTTTGAAAACGCTGTCTGGGCTTATACCCTCGGATGCGCAATAGCTCTCAAGCTGAATAAAAACAACGCTGCAGATGCTTCCGAAGCGATCGGTATCGGTCTCCAGGCATTCTGCATCCCCGGCTCCGTTGCCGAAAACCGTAAAGTTGGTCTCGGACACGGCAACCTCGGCGCAATGCTTCTTCGCGAAGAAACAGACTGCTTCTGCTTCCTTGCAGGACATGAAAGCTTCGCTGCTGCGGAAGGCGCTATCGGAATTGCAAGAAAAGCAGACAGAGTCCGCACAAAACCGCTGCGCATAATCCTTAACGGTCTCGGCAAAGACGCTGCTTACATTATTTCAAGAATTAACGGCTTCACATATGTTGAAACCGACTATAACTTTGCTACCGAAGAACTGAAAATCGTTCGCGAAGTTAAATTCTCCGACGGCGAAAGAGCAAAAGTCCGCTGCTACGGCGCGAACGACGTTCTTGAAGGCGTTGCGATCATGAAATATGAAAAAGTTGACGTTTCCATTACAGGAAACTCCACTAACCCCACACGTTTCCAGCATCTCGTCGCAGGCACTTATAAAAAGTGGGCTATCGAAAACGGAAAGAAATACTTCTCCGTAGCTTCCGGCGGCGGAACAGGCAGAACGCTTCATCCCGACAACATGGCGGCAGGCCCTGCTTCTTACGGACTTACCGACTCTATGGGACGTATGCACGGTGACGCTCAGTTTGCAGGCTCTTCTTCAGTTCCCGCTCACGTTGAAATGATGGGACTTATCGGAGCAGGCAACAACCCGATGGTAGGTATGACCGTCGCTTGCGCTGTCGCTGTGGCAGAAGCGCTTAAATAATCCTAGAAAAAACTATCGGACGTCTTTATGACGTCCGATTTTTTTTGTTTACTGTTTGTTTTTGCTTCTGTTTGCAATGGTCAGCGTCTTGTCGACGTAATCGTCAAACGCAGATTTCAGTCTCTTGAAATAAGACGTGTTGATGCTGTAAAAGAGCTGCAGACCGTCGCGTTTTGAAATATATATGATATTGTCGTTTCTCAGTCCGCTTACATGGCGGCCGACCGTTGTGATGGGAACACCCATGATCTTTGAAAGCGTTGAAATCGTTATCTTGCCGTTTTTTGCTATAAGGTCGATAAGATCCATGCGGATGTCGTTTCCTGCCGTTATAACAAACTTTTTGGCGTCAACAGTCTTTGCCTTGCCCATATTCCAGAAACATTCGGTATGTCTGTAGCCAAGTATCATATAAGCTTTGCTTCCGTTGAAGCTGCAGAAAAGCTCAAACTGATTCAGAAGAGTGATACCTACCGTAGTTTCGGTAAATTTTTCGGGAACGTATTTGAACTCCTGCATATAAAGCTCAAGATTTGCTCCGCTGTTGATCTGTTCAAAGGTGTAAAGTATCTCTTTTTCGTATTTTGCGTGAAGCTCGCTGACAGTCTCGTAGATTTTTTCGAAGCATTCGGCAAGAACGGAGATCGCATAATCAAAATCGTTGAGAATATACGCTATTTTCAGCTTGAAATCTGCCGGCTTGTCAAGACTGTCCATTTTTGTCATAAACAGTTTGGCGTCTGTTTTTAGCTCGTCAATATTCAAGTCGTTGCCAAACATGTGGTTAACAAATATATTGTAAAATTCGTTTTTTTCGTTCTTAAAAAGCTTTTTTACTGTGTTTAGGTCAAAGTTTCCGTCAATTTTCCTTCTTTCATCTTTCAAAAACTTAAGAAGGGGTGATGTTCCGCCGGGATTAACTGAAGCCAGTGGCGCTAGAAAATCCGGCATGGTTTCTGTTCTCTCTCTTATAAAAATCAGACACTTAAGCATAAATTCAGTGTCTTCATATACCGAAATATACTTGCTTGACGCGAAATCACGATAGTAATAATCGGTAAAATAAAATGCCGTATCAAAAATTTTGCCCGCCTCGGGATTAAATACCATTTCGCTTACCTCCTTACTTGTAATACTTATTTGCGGTATGGTGTTGTAAAAATTGTATAGTGTTTGTTTTATATAATATTCTACTTCATTTTATTCAATTTGTCAATGGAAAAATGAATTTTTTTATAATTAATTTATTGATATTTTTATTGAATCAGCGAAAATATGAAATTGTAATGTTTGTGGCGTTAAAATATGCCGAAAAACAGTAAAAATACCGTTTGTATCTATATAATATTATTTTGTGATTGTCTGCCCCTCGACGTCACGGTAGAATCATTATTACATAACAAACCCTCAGTTTCGGGTAAATAGAACTGAATTTTGAAAAACAGATTGACATATTGGTCGATATGTGCTATAATGAAAAAAAAGCCGGTGAAATAATGAGAAAAATCGTTGCTTTTATTTCGTTGCTTTTGATCGTTTCCTTTACGATCACCTCTGTTTCATGCACTCAGCAGACAGAGGTGTTCGATGTCGAATTTGATACGGAACTCCCCGTTGATCTTTCGGACGTCACGTTCAGATGGGGAACAGGGTGGCTGGCACAGTTTTATCCGAGCGAAGGTTTCAGCAATGCCGGAGACAAGATGCGCGCCCATTACCGAAAGATTGAAGAAGAGCTCGGCTGTAAAATTGAATTCCTTGCCTGGGAAGACGGCGGAAGAAGAGTTATGGAACAGGTAGCCGCCGGTATGAAAACTTTAGACGTAATAGACAGCCATGCCACTAATGCAGGTATAGAGCTTTATCGTGCCGGCTTGCTTGCACCTGTTGAAGATATCCCGAATATAAACGGATATGATGACAAATTCGGTCCTCTGCGTTTTCGTCAGTACGGCATTTTTGACGGAAAATTATACGGACTTTATCAGTATAACTGGGATTTCCCTCCGGAATTCGCATGCGCGATGATGTTCAATACGGATATGCTCAATTCATTCGGTCTTGTTCTTCCGTATGAATATCAGGAAACGGGAAGATGGGTATGGAAAGAGTATGAAGACCTTCTTTTCAGAGTTGCCGACGCTGCAAAAAACTACGGTTATGACGCTCACTTTGCTCCGCACGTCGCCAATATGCCCGAGCGTGACGCTATAGGCTTTATGCTTGTGAACGGATGTCAGGTAATCGAAAAAGACTCCAACGGAAATTACATTTTCGGGCTTGATAATCAAAGCGGAATAGACGCTCTGACATATCTGCAACGCCTATACAACGAAAAACTGTACGTAACAGGCGATGTAAACGTTTTTATCAAAGACCGCAATGCGGCATTCCTTACCACAGAATCCTACTATGCAACACACTTTACCGAAAATAACGAAAGCGCTTATCTGCCGGGAAATGATTTCACATACGGCTTTATAAATTATCCGCAAGGACCTAACGGTGACGAGAACTGCGTTTCCGCATATGTCCATAAGGTAAGACGGTTAAACTGGGTTATAAAATACAGCGGCAATGAACTTTCTGATATCGGCATATTCCTTGACCGTATGTTTGACCCGATTGACGACGAAGGCGGCTGGCGCACGTCTCTTGAGCGATACCTCTTCCACGATGAGAGAGATTTTAAAAATTACAGCTTTATGCTTGAACACATTAATTACAGACACGATCTCGATCTTGGCGAAAACGCTTCAAGCAAAATGGACGATGCATTCTCTCTGGCGATAACGAGAGGTCGTTCTCCCGCAGAGGCGTTCAATTCGATTCGTTCCGTTGTAGAGGCTGCGATCGCAAAGGACGTTAACTGGGTATTCGAAGATATCGTTGCTCCGTAAAGGCTATTGCCTGTACATTTATTTTTAAGTTATAAATAAAACCCCGGAAACAAATGTTTTCCGGGGTTTTTGAGTATTTTGCAGTTGCGATTATCGTTTGCTGAACTGAGGAGCGCGTCTTGCTGCTTTGAGACCGGGTTTCTTTCTTTCTTTCATTCTCGGGTCTCTTGTGAGGAATCCGGCTTTTTTAAGCGTGGATTTGAGGTTTTCGTCGGAAACAACGAGAGCTCTTGCAAGACCGTGACGGATAGCGCCTGCCTGACCGGAAACGCCGCCGCCTACTACGGTAACTTCTATATCGTATTTGCCTGTGAGATTTGTGGTCTCAAGAGGCTGACGGACGATGAGTTTAAGAGTTTCGAGACCGAAATAATCGTCTATATCTCTGCCGTTTATGGTAATTTTACCGGTGCCCTGGTATACGCGAACGCGGGCTACGGAATGTTTCTTTCTGCCTGTGCCGTAAAAATACGGTCTTTTAGATTCATACATCAGTTTCGTCCTCCTTAGTCAATATTGTATACTTCGGGCTTCTGAGCTGCATGTTTGTGCTCTGCACCGCTGTATACGCGAAGGCGGCGCATTGCGCTGCGGCCTATTACGTTGTTGGGGATCATACCCTTGACGGCGAGTTCGAAAACGAATTCGGGGTTTTTATCCATCATCGTTCTGTATTTAACTTCTTTAAGTCCGCCTACCCAACCGGTGTGATGACGGTAATGTTTCTGGTCGAGTTTCTTTCCTGTCCAGATAACTTTGTCTGCGTTGACAACGATTACAAAATCGCCGCAGTCAACGTGAGGTGTGTATGTCGCCTTATGTTTACCTCTTAAAAGAACGGCGACCTCAGCGGCTACACGACCGCAAGGCTTGTTTGCCGCGTCTACAACGTACCATTTACGTTCAATGTTCGCAGCGTTTGCCATGAATGTTGACATGATTATTCCCTCCGTTTAAGATTCAATACCCGGAAATTATATCACAGACTTTATTATTTGTCAATACCTGTTTTGAAATTTTTATTGCTGCGATTTTATAATCTCTGTTTTTCTCCGTTTTTCTCGTTATTCCTCCGTTTTTCTCGATCTCAAATTTAAAATTTCACATTTGCGCCAACGAAACGGTGCCTTTTTCACGTCTAAAAAACGATAACGACGCAGAAAACGGAATTTGAAAAACGAAGAAAAACGGATATATTCGGTGCAATTCGGATGTATGGTTTATAAATTTCTGAAATATCGCCGAAAAATCCTTTTTTTATCATTTTTTTTGCCTGCGCAGCGATTTGATACTGTTTCGTAATCCTGCACAGAACGGGAGATAATTATTTATAGTGTCGGAAGCTGTGCCCTGATCTCTTTATTACGGTCTGATTTCGGAAATTCATAAAAGAAAAGAGACCCTTCTTTTTGAAGAGTCTCGTCTTTCTCTTATGATCTGCGTTTTCAGGTCAGATCCGACGGGATCAGCTTTGCAAATGCGATAGCGGCTTTTTTCAGCATATCTATTTCTTCATGAAGTTCCGATATCTGCTGTTTGAGCGCTGCGATTTCTTCATTCTGTCTGTCAATGCTTCTGAGCATCGAATCTTCCGGTGTTTCTTTCTTTGCGTTTTCTTCCATATAGGAGATAAGCTCTTTTTTCTCCTCTTCGGATATGATCACGTCGCTCGTATCGGGGATATTTATCTCTGATGCGGGCTCTTTCTCGTTTTGCGAAACGATTACCCAGTTTTTGATCGTAAGGTAGGGGATACCGAGCTCTTTGCTAACCTTATAAACGCTTTCGCCGTCTTCGATCCTTTTTACAACTAGTTCCTTTATTCTGTCGTTGTAACGTTTTTTGCGGTTTGCTTTCTTTCTGTTCCTTGCCTCTTCAAAAAGCGTATTGATAAGCTGATCCTTTTTATCTATCCAGCTCTTTATCGTCAGTGAAGAAAGCCCTGTTTTCTTGGATACTGAATTTCGCGATTCGCCGTTTTCTATTCTGTCAACTATTGAAAGCTTATATTCTGTGGTATATTTTTTCTGCGCCATCTTAACTCTCCTTCTCATTGTTTACAAGTTCCTTCACAGATGCTGCAAGCCCTGCTATGGACTGAATCTGCGAGGGTATGATTATCTTTGTTGCTTTACCGTCTGCCGCTGCGGTGAATGCTTCAAGCGATTTTATCGCTATTACCGAGTCTGACGGATTTGCTTCGTTCATCAGCTTTATACCCTCCGCAGCTGCTTTCTGAACCTTGAGAATAGCCTCAGCCTCTCCTTCGGCTTCTCTTATTTTTACTTCTTTTTCTGCTTCCGCGGCAAGTATTGCAGCCTGTTTCTGCGCTTCTGCCTTTAAGATAACGCTTTCCTTCTGACCTTCCGCCACAAGTATCGCGCTCTTTTTGTCGCCCTCCGCTCGGAGGATCGCTTCACGTCTTTCACGCTCCGCCTTCATCTGTTTTTCCATCGCGTCTCTGATTTCTTTGGGCGGAATGATGTTTTTGAGCTCAACGCGGTTAACCTTGATTCCCCAGGGGTCGGTAGCGGTGTCGAGGATCGATCTCATCTTTGTGTTGATGATGTCTCTTGACGTCAGCGTAGAGTCAAGTTCAAGGTCACCGATGATATTACGAAGTGTGGTCGCCGTAAGATTTTCGATTGCGGACATCGGGTTGTCAACGCCGTATGCGTAAAGCTTGGGGTCTGTTATCTGAAAATAAACGACCGTGTCTATCTGCATGGTAACGTTGTCTTTTGTGATAACGGGCTGCGGTGCAAAATCGACTACCTGTTCTTTCAGCGTGACCGTCTTTGCAACGCGTTCGATAAATGGTACTTTTACATGAAGTCCCGTCTGCCATGTTTTCACGTAAGCTCCAAGGCGTTCAACGACCATTGCCTGGGCCTGTGAAACGATTTTGATATTGCTGATGATGATTACGATTAGCAGAATTATTACCGCCCCTACGGCAACAAATACTGCGTCAAGATCATAGGGCATGTTTTTTACCTGTGTCAAAAAGACGTCCTTCCGTTTTATTTTGATTAGTTTGCGAATTTCTTTTTACTGCTCCGTTTTTTGCGACACGATAGCTTTTACTCCTTCTATGGCAACAACGGTAACTTCCTTGCCTGCCGCGATCTTAGCTCCGTCCTCGCTTCTTGCCGTCCATTCAATACCGTTTATCTTAACGGCTCCGGTTGCCGCGATATTGTCTATTTCTTCCGAAACGACCGCGATTTTACCTATTGCCTGTTCGTAGTTTGTAGCAACTCTTTTGGGCAGAATATACTTTTTCACGAGCGGACGTGTAAGGATCAGAGAGAGCGCGGACAAAACTATGAACAAAACGATCTGAAGCCACGGTTCGGCACCGAGAGCCGATGCTATAAGTGCGCAAAGCGCTCCGAATGCAAACCATATTGAAACAATTTGTACCGAAACGGCTTCAATTATGACAAATATAAACAGCATAATTAACCATAAAATTGTCATATTAATAAAATCGGGTAAAACAGGCATAAAATCACCTCCGGGCACACTTCTCAGCCGTATGAAAGATGAACTACTGAATAAATTGCAATATTTATACACATTTATATTATCATATCAACATTAAAAAAGCAATATTTAATTGTGAATTTTTTGTTATAAAAAAACAACTTTTCGAATTTGACCGTCTTCGGGATGCAGCGCTTGCCCGAAATTTCCCTCGCGCCGTATCCGTTTCATTTTCCCGTCTGTGCTTTGCCGTGCTGCCGGAGAGGTATCACGCACTCCGGGCTTTTTTTGAAAAAATACGCAATTGACTTTATTAATTCGATAAAATGACTCAAAATATCTCAATAAACTCTTGATTTTCTTCTTGAATAATGATATAATTACATCGTATGCTATAATGGGGGTGGAATGTATGGGCGAGTTCTTTTCGGAAGCCTGGAGCTTTATAGTCTCAACTGTTTCAACGATAAGCTTTTTTGATATCCTGGATATCGCGCTGGTTTCCGTTCTTGTCTACGTCGTGGTAAAATTCTTCAGAGATACGAGAGCCGCATTTCTTTTCAAGGGCATTGCCCTTGTAATAGCGCTGTTTTTACTTTCAAGTGTGTTCAAACTCACTGCGACCAGTTTTATAATCGAGTCGTTCCTTGAGTTCGGTGCGCTTGCGATAATCATTATTTTTCAGCCCGAGATTCGCTCTGCCCTTGAAAAGGTAGGCAGAAACGGCCTGAAAAACATTCCGCTGCTTCCGTTTGAGGAAAACCTTGCCCGTGAGGGATCCACGACAGAAATGATCAATAACCTCTGCAAAGCCGTTGCATATTTTTCCGCGACCAAAACAGGCGCGCTGATCGTTATCGAACGCAGCATCAAACTCGGCGACATCATTTCATCCGGCAAATCAGTCCCCCTTGACTCAGATACCACTCCCGAACTGATAATGAATATCTTCTTCAATAAAGCGCCCCTTCACGACGGTGCAATGATAATCCGCAACAACCGCATAATCGCGGCAGGCTGCGTTCTTCCTCTTTCAGAATCGCTTATCGATAAAGAGCTCGGAACGCGGCACAGAGCGGGTGTCGGCATTTCTGAAGTATCCGATGCCGTTGCAGTGATCGTTTCGGAGGAAACGGGCATTATCTCCCTTGCGGTAGACGGAAAGCTCAACCGTCGCTATACTCCCGACGTTCTTCCCCAGGCGCTGACCAAACTGCTTATAAAAGATGAGACGCCGCGCAGTAAAAAGGACGTCCTTAAAGGTCTGCTGAAAGGAGAAAAGACGAAAGATGAGTAAAATTTCCGCTTTTTTCGAACGGCTTTTCCGCAATTCACTTTTTCTGAAGATCCTTTCCGTAATAATCGCCATAGGCATATGGCTGTATATAGTAAACGTTGCCGATCCGAGAAGATCCGAGGAATACACAAACGTTCCCATTTCGTTCGTATATGAGGGAACGGTTCCCTACAATAACTCCCTTATGCCTCTTGTTACGAGCCGTTCGTTTTTTGTCAATCTTCGCGTGTCGGGACCGAGAACAAGTCTCATGAATTACTCAAAGGATAAAATCTCTGCATCACTCAACTTCAACTCCGTCGCGGCGGAAGGGATCTACGAGGTTCCCATCAGCATATCCCTCGGCGATGACAGCCTTACGTATGAGATACTCGGTTCTGATTCAATAACGCTTGAATTCGTCAAAAAGAGCAGCACAACGCTCAGGGTCGACGTAAAAAGCAGCGGCACCTTCAAGACCGGATACTCCGTTGTCGAACAGACCGTTTCTCCCGAGACCATAACCGTCGAAGGTCCGAAAAGCGTTGTTGACACGATAAGCTTCGCAGAGGTCCTCATCGACGTTACGAATGCAGAAAAAAACATCGTCGAGTCAGGCGATATCCTTCTGCTTACCTCCGACAGGGCTTATGTGGATCGCACCTACCTCTCGCTCTCACCGTCGCAGGCAACGGTGTCCGTGGCGCTTCAGTATAGAAAATCCGTGAAAATATCAACGTCGCTGCTGAATCCTTACGGTGGAGACGAAACGCCGTACGCTACCGTATCCTATTCTCCGTCGCCTTATCTGCAGCTGCAGGGGGAAGAGGATGTCCTTTCGTATATCGATACTTACAATATAGGCAGCATCAACCTTGCCGAAGTGACCGATTCTAAAAAGACTTTTGACTTCACCGTTCAGAACCAGTCGGGCATAGAAGTTGTCAGTGACAGTAAAACGGTAACTGTAACGGTCGACCTCGGCAACGCGGAGACAAAAACATTCCGTCTTTCTTCCGCTAACCTGCAAAATGCATCTTTCCTGAACGTTCCCGAAGGTAAGGTCGCAAGGATCACCGATCTTTATAAAGTTATCACACTCCGCGCGCAGGACTACACGCTTGCCGAGATCTTCCCGGATTCGTTCAGGCTTTCAGTCGATCTGTCATCCGTTCCGAACGAAAACGGAGAGTATCAGCTTAAGGTCGAGCTGCCGAGCGGCGTTTACGGCGGCTTTATGAACAGATACTACGTCAACGTTGCTATAGAAGACGTGCAGTAACGGCCGGGTGCGGATATGAGTGTTGATAAAAACGGACTTATTCGCGACGTCCGTCTCCCGTTCGGACTTTCCGATGAAGAAGCGGTCAGAGAAGCTCTTCGCAGAGAAGGACTGCCCGGAACACTGAGCGCATTTGTGCTCAGGCGGTCTCTTGACGCCAGAAGAAAAGAGATAACCGAGGTTTTTACCGTCGCGCTGTCCGATGTTTACTCCGAGTTTTCCTACGATTTTTCAAAACAGTATCGCAGCGAAAAAAAAATCCTGGTCGCAGGTTTCGGACCCGCAGGTCTGTTTGCCGCATACCTTCTTGCCGCATATGGTTTTCGTCCTACCGTCGCAGAGCGCGGAAAGCCTGTGGATGACAGGATAAAAGACGTTGAAACGTTCTGGAAAACGGGCGTGCTTGACCCCGAGTCGAACGTTCAGTTCGGTGAAGGAGGCGCGGGAACGTTTTCGGATGGGAAACTCACAACAAGAATAAATGACGAAAGATGCAGATTCGTTCTTAATACGTTCTGCCGTTTCGGAGCGGACAGATCGGTTTTATCCGCAGCAAAACCGCATATAGGCACAGACGTTCTTCGCTCGGTCGTAAAAGCAATGAGAAAAGAAATAATCTCACTTGGCGGCGAAATACTTTATAATACAAAGCTTACCGATATCTCCGTAGAAAACGGACGTCTTAAAAACGTCTGTCTTAACGGCGAAAAGAGATATTTTGATGCAGTGATCCTCGCTACCGGAAACGGAGCGGGCGATACTTACGAGCTGATGATGAAAAAACCGCTGCTTATCGAAAACAAGCCTTTTTCCGTAGGCTTCAGGGCGGAATTTCTGCAGTCGGACATCAATGCCGCGTCTTACGGCAAAAATGCGGACGACAGCCGTCTTCCTCCGGCTGACTTCAGTTTTTTCAGACATCTTAAAGACGGAACGTTCTATACGTTCTGCATGTGTCCTGGCGGATACGTCGTCAATTCGTCTTCCGACGAAAAAAGACTCGTTACAAACGGGATGAGCTACAGCGGCAGAAACGGAAAAAACGCAAATGCCGCATTTCTTGCAACGGTTTCTTCCGCATCGCCGCGAGAGGCGCTTGAACTGAGAAAAAAGATTGAGCAGGCGGCATATTCGCTTCACGGAGGCTATGCCCCCGCAACGCTCGTAAAGAATTTTATAGACGGCACATCCCCGGATAGATTCGGTCGCGTTGCCCCGACGTTTTTGCCGGGCGTAAAGCTCGGAAGCTTCGATACGCTTTTTCCCGAAAAAACGCTTTCGATGCTGAGAGAGGGAATGGGGGAGTTTTCAAAACGGTTTTTTTACGACCCTTACGGTGTTCTGACCGCTCCCGAAACACGCACTTCCGCGCCTATGCGTATCGTCCGGGATGAAAATCTTCAGGCAGTCGGCGCAAGCGGGTTATATCCGTGCGGCGAAGGCGCGGGATACGCAGGCGGTATAATGTCTTCCGCAGTTGACGGACTGAGAGTTGCCGAAAAGATTATCGGCGCAGATAGTGAGGAAAAATGATTACCGAAGGTATTGTTTACAATAAAAAAGGCGGTATGGCGCAGGTAAAATGCGCGCGCCCGAAAAGCTGTGAGCATTGCGAAAACAGTGCGATCTGCACAAAGAACGAATCTGAATTACGCGCTTACGACCCTTTGGGGGTTTCCGTGGGCGATCTTGTTGAGGTTGAAACGCGCGAGGACGCAAAATCGGTTCTCGTGATATTATATATATTCCTTGTTCCAGTGGCGATCTTATTTGCCGCATACGGTCTTTTCGTTATAAATCCTTACCTTGCGCTGGCGGGTATAGCGATGTTTGCGGCGTATTTTATCGGGCTGAAGGTGCTTGACAAAAATTTCGATCCGAAGGTGAAGATCGTTCGCATTATCGAAAAAGCTAAGGATGAAAATCAGAAGTAAAGGATAAAAAAATGTATCATACAGGTCTTGACGTAGGGTCAACAACAGTTAAAATATTTGTGGTAGACGAGAATATGTCTACCGTATACACCAGATATAAACGTCATCTTTCCGACGTCCGCAATGCCGTTTTGTCGCTTCTTCTCGAGGCGTGCGACGAGCTCGGTCCCATCCGCTCCACACTCGCTGTAACGGGATCAGGCGGCGTCGGTCTTTCTCAGCATATTGGCGTTCCTTTCGTTCAGGAGGTAATCGCGGGAACGGCTGCCGTAAAACGCGTTGCTCCGCAGACGAACGTTGCGATCGAGCTCGGTGGCGAGGATGCGAAGATAACATATTTTGAAGTATCTCCCGAACAGCGCATGAACGGCACATGCGCAGGCGGAACGGGTGCTTTTATCGATCAGATGGCGTCGCTTCTTCAGACCGATGCCGACGGACTTAACGAACTTGCAAAAAACTATACTGAGATATACCCCATAGCCGCCAGATGCGGCGTTTTTGCCAAAACCGACGTTCAGTCTCTTCTTAACGAAGGCGCGTCGAAAGAAAACATAGCCGTATCGGTCTTTCAGGCGGTTGTTACCCAGACTATTTCGACCCTTGCCTGCGGCAAACCGATCAGAGGCAACATCGCATTCCTCGGAGGCCCGCTTTACTACAATTCCGAACTGAGAAAACGTTTTATCGAAACGCTTCACCTTTCTCCCGAAAACGTTGTTTTCCCTGAAAACGCGCACCTTTTTGTTTCGTTCGGTGCAGCCGTTCTTTCTGCGGAAGGAAATGAATACGATCTGACGGAAGTTGCCGAAAGAATAAAAAAACTCGGCAATTCATCGTTTGAAAAGCTCAACGTTCTTCCTCCGCTCTTCAGGGACGGCGCAGAGCTTGAAGCTTTTCGCGCGCGTCATGCAAAGGACACCGCAAAAACGCGTCCTCTCAAAGATTTTCACGGTGACTGCTTCCTTGGCGTCGACGCAGGCTCCACTACCACGAAAGCGGTGCTTATAGACTCTGACGGGGCGATCCTTTATTCGCATTATGGATCAAACAGCGGAAATCCGCTGAAAAAAATAGGCGAGATACTTACCGAACTTTACTCTGTTCTGCCCGAAGAGGCTCACATTCGCTGCGCAGGCGTGACCGGCTACGGAGAAAAAATGCTCATGACGGCGTACAGCTTCGATATCGGCGAAGTGGAAACCATCGCGCATTACAAGGCTGCTGAGTTTTTCCTCCCTGGCGTTGATTTCATTCTCGACATCGGCGGTCAGGACATGAAGTGCACGCGTCTGAAAAACGGCGCAATAGAAAATATCATGCTCAATGAAGCCTGCTCTTCGGGATGCGGCTCCTTTATAGAAGTATTCGCAAAATCCATAGGAATGTCCGTTGCCGAGTTTGCCAACGAGGCGCTCAAAGCGAAAGAACCGGCAGATCTCGGTTCGCGCTGCACGGTCTTTATGAATTCAAAAGTAAAGCAGGCTCAGAAGGACGGAGCATCCGTTGCCGATATTTCCGCCGGTCTGTCATATTCCGTTGTAAAGAACGTTCTTCAGAAGGTTATAAAAATAAAAGACCCGAAAGACCTCGGCGAAAAAATAATAGTTCAGGGCGGAACGTTTTTCAATGATGCCATACTCAGAAGTTTTGAGATAATATCGGGAAGAGACGTTGTCAGACCCGACATTGCAGGTCTTATGGGCGCGTTCGGCATGGCTCTTATAGCCAGAAACAAAGCAGGAAAAACAAGTGCGCTCATCAGCAGGGAAAACCTTGAAAAATTCTCGTATCAGAGCACTATGCGGCGCTGCGGAGGATGCACGAACAACTGTCTGCTCACAATCCTAAAATTCGATAACGGCAAACGCTTCATCTCCGGCAACCGCTGCGATAAGGGCGCAGGTATAGAGAAAAGCTCAAAGGATATCCCCGATCTTTATGAATACAAATACAAACGACTTTTTTCATACGAACCGCGAAAGGACGCTCCTCACGGTAAGATAGGTATACCGCGCGTTCTTAATATGTATGAAAACTACCCGTTCTGGTTCACTTTCCTCACAAACCTCGGTTATGAAGTCGTCCTTTCCGACAACAGCTCCAAAAAGCTTTATGAAAGCGGAATCGAATCCATTCCATCTGAATCCGCCTGCTACCCCGCAAAGATAGTTCACGGACATATCGTGAATCTCATCAACAAGGGCGTGACCCGTATATTCTACCCGGGAATCGTTTATGAGGCCAAGGAGATAGACTTCTCAAATAACGCCTATAACTGCCCGATTGTATGCTCATATCCGGAAGTAATAAAAAACAACGTTGAGCAGCTTTCGGAAAAACATATAGAGTTTATAAATCCGTTCTTCTCACTTCTTGACAGGAAAAAACTCGTTAAACATCTGACCGAAGAGTTTGGAAAAAGAGGATTCAGACCGGATGAAATCGCTTCATCTGCGAAAGCTGCTTTTGAAGAACACGACAGATTCAGAGACGATATGCGAAGAAAGGGCGAGGAAACGCTCGAATATATAAACAAAAACGGTATCACGGGCATAGTTCTCGCGGGCAGACCGTATCATGTTGACCCTGAGATAAACCACGGTCTTCACAATATTATCACGTCCTGCGGTATGGCGGTGCTTACCGAAGACAGTATCTGCCATCTTGCCGAAAACAGACAGACTCTGCGCGTCGTTGACCAGTGGGCATATCATTCAAGACTTTATGCCGCCGCGCACGTCGTTCGTGAAACAAAAAATCTTGAGCTTATTCAGCTCAACTCGTTCGGATGCGGCGTTGATGCCGTTACCACCGATCAGGTCGCAGAAATACTTGAATCTGCGGAAAAAATATATACAGTCCTTAAAATAGACGAGGTAAATAATCTTGGTGCGGCGAAAGTCAGAATAAGATCTCTCATTTCGGCTATTTACGATCGCAAGGAATCGGGCTTTACGCCTCACGTTGCCGATTACGGCCTCAACAGGGTAATCTTTACCGGCGAAATGAAAAAACGCCACACAATTATCGCGCCTCAGATGTCGCCGGTCCATTTCGAAGTTCTCGAAGCTGTCTTCAGACATGCAGGCTACAATATGGTGATACTTGCAAAACCCGATCGCAGCACCGTTGACGAAGGGCTGAAATACGTAAACAACGACGCATGCTATCCCTCGGTTATAGTCGTCGGTCAGCTTATAAGCGCACTTAAATCGGGAGAGTATGATCTTAACAACACGTCTGTTATCATTACGCAGACCGGCGGCGGATGCCGTGCCACAAACTATATAGCCTTCCTCAGAAAAGCTATGAAGGACGCCGGCTTCGGCTCTGTTCCAGTCCTTTCCCTCAACTTTGTCGGAATGGAGAAAAATCCCGGTTTCAAATTCACGGCGTCAATGCTTCATCAGACTATTATCGGTATCGTTTATGCCGATCTTCTCTCACGGGCGTTTCTCCGCACCCGTCCTTATGAAAAGGTAAAGGGCACGTCCGAAAAACTCTACCGCAAATGGCTCGATATCATCAAACAGAAGGCGGTCCGCGGAAAACGTTCGGAAATATACAAAACGTCAATGGGTATCCTGAAGGATTTTTCGGAAGTTGAAATAGACGACACACCAAAACCGAGAGTAGGAATAGTAGGGGAGATACTCGTTCAGTATCATCCTCTCGGCAACAATGACCTTATAGGCAATATAGAAAGAGAAGGCGGCGAAGCATATCTGCCAGACCTTGTAAACTTCTTTTCCTATATCTGCTATCAGTCTCAGACAAAATACGAAAAGCTTTCGGGCAACAAAATAAACGCCGTTGTCTTCACCGAGTTCAACAAGGTGCTGACAAAGCTTTATCGCGTTCACTCCGAAAGAGCACTTGATCAATTCCCGCGGTTCGGCAAAATCTCAGAAATAGACGAGCTTGCCGCAAAAGCCGAAACTATCCTTTCAACCTGCAATATCACGGGCGAAGGCTGGCTTCTTACCGCGGAAATGCTTGAAATGATTGATCACAACATCCCGAACATCGTCTGCGTTCAGCCTTTTGCGTGTCTGCCTAACCACGTAACCGGCAAGGGCATGATAAAAGAGATCCGCCGCCGCTATCCTCAGGCGAATATCGTGCCCATAGATTACGACCCCGGCGCATCAGAGGTCAACCAGATAAACAGACTGAAACTGATGATGTCCGCGGCAAAAGAAAACCTTGCGAAAGAAACAGACGGCAATAAAAAGACTGTCTGAAGAAAAATATGATGGGTCCGCTGTGTTTTTTTTGCGTTTTCGCAAAAAAACATGACGGATTTTCATTTTTATTCTTGACATATTTTTATTTATATTATATAATACTCTAAAGCATTCGTCGGCTTCAATGCCGGCAAAAACGTAAAAGACAAATTATTAAACAGGAGCTGATTACTGTATGATTAAACTCGGCGTAAACACAGTCCTCTTCAAAACGGTCTCCTTTGCAGAGGCGGCGCGTCTGATAAAGATATGCGGCTATGACGGACTTGAGATTTCAGCAATTCAGGGTATGTGCGAACACCTCAATCTCGATAACTGGCAGTCTCAGGCAGGCGAACTCCGTGCGATAATGGAGGCAAACGATCTTAAATTCCTTTCAACCGAAGTCGCTTCTCATGATTTTACAAGACTTCAGAAGGCTTTCGAAGCAGCGGCAACCCTCGGTATCCCCGTTGTCAATGTCGGTCCCGGCGGACCTTCCGATGACGAGGAGGCGTTCAAGAAAACCGTTGAAACGCTTCAGAAGCTTGCCGAAATGGCTGAACCTTACGGCGTTACGCTCTGCGCTAAGGCGCACGTAGGCGGAGCGATTTACAACACCCCAACAACTCTGCGCGCAATCAGGGAGATAACCGCTCCTGCATTCGGTATCGACATGGATCCTTCTCACATATACCGCGGCGGCGAACAGCCCGAAGAATCCATCAAACAAGTTATCTCCTCAATGAAACATATTCACATCCGCGACTGCACAGGCAGACAGTCCTCGCCCGGTCATCCCTTCAAACAGATGTGCGGCAGTGGCGAGATAGACCTCTTCGGATACTTCAAAGCAGTTGTTGACGCTAACTACGACGGTCCGGTATGCCTCGAGGTTATCGGTCCTAATCTCCGTGTCGAAGAATCCACGCTTGTCGCAGCTGAAAGCTACGGCTATATGAACGCATGCCTCAGAATTCTCGGCGCGAGAAAATAAACGAATCTGATCAATATTTTACTTTTCAAGGAGCTTGCCATGAAAAAGAAACCTAACATAGTTTTTATCGGCGTAGACAGCCTCAGGCGCAACAGAATGAGCCTTTACGGCTATCATCGTCTCACAACTCCGCACATTTCCGATTACTTCAAAGACGGTATTGTATTTGAAAACTGCTTCTCTCCGTCTATCCCCACCACACCCGGTTATGCTTCCATGCTTACCGGTATGGACTGCTTCGGAACCAACGTTGTTGCTCTCCGTCATCAGGGTCCTCTTGCCGAAGGCGTAAAGAATCTTCCCACAGTTCTCAAGGAAAACGGCTATACTACCACTGCGATCGGATATAACTGTCCTATTTCGGTAGGCTGCGACAACTATCTTGAATATCCCGTTTCATGGGGTTCCTGGGCTTCCGGCCGTTCCGCAAAGGCTGAATCCATGAACTCGGTAGCTCTTCCCGAACTTGAAAGACTTGCAAAGCAGGACAAGCCCTTCATGCTCTTTATGCGCCATATGGATCCTCACTCTCCGTATCTCCCGCCGGAACCGTTCTCAAGGATGTTCTATCAGGGCGACGAGTTCGATAAAAACAACAAGTCGCTTGAAAGATGCTATAAATTCAAACCCTTCCGCGATTATTTCTGCTCTTGGTTCCCGCCTCACTGCACAGACGCGGAATACGTAAACGCTCAGTATGATGGCGCGGTTGCATATCTTGACTCCTGCCTGTCTCAGATCTTCACAAAGATAGCAGATCTCGGAATAGAAGAAGAAACTATCGTTATTCTTACTTCCGACCACGGCGAAACTCTTAACGAACACGAGTGCTATTATGACCATCACGGTCTTTACGACTGCACTCTCGTAGTTCCGTTTGCGATCAGATATAAAGGACATCTGCCCGAAGGCAAGCGTTTCTCCGAATTCTGCCAGCTCAAAGATATCATGCCCACACTGCTTGACATTATCGGCATAAAATCCGGTATTAAATTTGACGGACAGAGCATGATGAATCTTGTTTACAATACCGACAAATTCAAGGAAGAGCCGGAGATGTATATCACCGAGGCAACATGGGAAAGAAAGCACGGTTGGCGTACTCCCGAATGGAAGCTTATCTGCGCTCTCGAACCCGACTTTCATTTCAGAGAAAACGTTGAGCTTTACAATCTTATCAAAGATCCCGGCGAAACCGTCAACGTTGCCAAGGAAAACCCCGAAATCGTTGCAGCGCTTACAAAACGCCTTGAAAAGCATGTGAAAAAACGCGAAAAAGCAACGAAACGCACCGCTCCGATCTATACCAACGCAACCACGTGGAACGGTATCGGCAGACCCTTCGAATCATCTGAGGAGGCATACTCGAAGATGCATATCGGCAACCCCGATGATGCAAGAAAACTTCAGATCCTCGATGATGACGAATAATATATAAACAGAGGTCGCAAATCAGATGCTTCGTGTATGTGTTATAGGCATGGGTCCTATCGGAAACAACCATGCCAGAATATATAAATCACTCGATTTTGTCGAACTTGCCGCAGTGTGCGACATAAGGCGTGACAGAGCGGAAGCCGCATCAAAAGCATACGACGTTCCGTATTATCTCAATGCTCAGACTATGCTTGACGAGATAAAGCCCGATATCGTATCTGTTGCAACGGGCGGTTACGAATATTCATCCGATCACTGCCAGCCTGTATTGCAGGCTCTGCGCTCAGGCGCACACGTTCTTTGCGAAAAACCTATATCAAACGATATCCAGTGCGCAAAGATCATGGTAGATACAGCAAAACAGTATAACCGGTGCTTCGGCATAGATTTCAATCACCGTTTCACTCCCGCAGCGCTGCAGGCAAAAAAGTGGCAGCAGGACGGACGGCTCGGAGACCTTATTTTCGTAAATATGGCGCTCTGGATAGGCAAATTTATGCCTCTTGAAAGCGAATTTTATCATCTTAAAGCGCTTAATCCCCACAGCGTTGACATGATGCGCTATTTCTGCGGAGATATCGACGAAGTCCAGTGCTATGCGATGAAGGCGCCCGGAAGATGGATATATTCGTCATCGTCCATCAATATGCGCTTCAAAAACGGTATTGTGGGACATCTCACAAGCTCCTACGACATCGAACGCGGTCATCCTATGGAACGCTGCGAGGTCGCAGGAACACAGGGCAGATTCGTTGTTGAGGATATGTGGCTACACTCCACCCTTTTCCCGAGAGGAAATATGGTAAGAGAAGAATACGTAAACCCCGTTTTCGGCGGTTACGAAAGCTTTTTTGACACATTCAAAGCGCGTGTCACATGCTTTGCCGAACAGATCAGAGACGGCGCCAAGCCCGAGGAGATCAACGGTTCGGGCGAAGCGGGCCTTGAAGCAAGCCGTGTTATCCATGCGGCGATCGAGTCGATAAAACGCGGCAACGTCCCGGTAAAGGTCGAGTCTGTAACAATCTGACGTTACCTGTGATCGAAAACGTGTTCAGCAAACTTTTTCAGACAGTTTAAACAGTGGCGGGAACGACACCGCCACAACAGTGAAAGAAAGAATAATTATAACATCGGAGGTAAAAGATGGCACTTAAAGTTGGCGTTGTAGGTATGGGCGGAATAGGCCATACCCACTGCAGATGCTACAAAAACGATTCTCTCGCCGAGCTTATCGCGGTCTGCGATATCATAAAAGAAAAAGCAGATCAGGCAGCAGAGGAATTCGGTGTAGAGGCTTTTTACTCACTCAAAGAAATGCTTAAGGCGCATCCTGAGCTCGATATCGTAGACGTTACCACTTCAGGTTACGAAAACGGATCGTGGCACTATGAACCGGCTATGGAAGCGCTCGCGGCAGGCAAAAACGTTCTTGTTGAAAAACCGATCTCAAACGATGTTCGCGAAGCTCGCGAAATGGTTAAATTTGCAGCGGAACAAAACGTTTATCTCGGCTGCAACCTCAATCACTACTTTACAAAACCCGCAGAACAGGCGCTTCAGCTCATAGCTGACAAGAAAATAGGCGAGCCTGTATACCTGATGCAGAAAATGGGCTTCAACGGCAGCGAAATGGGCTACGGCGGAGCTTCTACGGGCAGATGGCAGCGTCCTTATTCTCACCTCAAGGCTTTCCTTGCTCATCCGTTCTCGGTAATGCGCCGTTTCGGCGGTGATATCACCCATATCCAGGCGTTCATGAATAAGCCCGGCGTAAGAAAATCAGCAGACGACCTTATGCTCTCGATCGCATCTATCCATATGCGCTTTGAGAACGGCTCCGCAGGATATATCATCTCCCAGCGCGGCGACGCATCCTTCGGTCTTGGCGGATGGTGGTGCTTTGAAATGGCAGGAACGCGCGGCACGTTCTGCATTGAAAACTGCGTTGAAAAACTCACTTACTGGACCGCCGGTCAGGAGCCCGTAGTTACCAATACCGGTATTACAGACTTCGGCTCAACGTTCCCGAACAGAATCCATGCATTCCTCGAAGATATCACAAACAAGGTTCCCAGAGAGCTTATCAGAGCTTCGGGCAGAGATGCTCTTGCAACTCTTGAATATACTTTCGCGGTCATTGATTCTTACGAAAACGGCGGCGCACTCGTTCGCGTCAATCCGCTTCCCAATGTTCACGCTCACGGCATCGTTCTTTAAGTTTATTATTGTTGAAAACGGAGAAGTCATTACGGCTTCTCCGCTTTTTTTTATTATGAGCGCGCGTCTGTACGGAATTTCTCGGATCAGCGGCATTATAATGCAATTCGTCATTGTTTTGTATGATCACGTAAACGTGAAATATCGAATATTGACATCAATATTTATCTGTGATATAATAAAAGAAAGGCTGAAACAGTCCGGGGCTGAATCCATGAGACAGGTGCATGACCTGAAAAGCGGCACATTCAACGGGAAGGAACGATTTTATGAAATACATACTCGTTACGGGAGCAAACGGTGGGATGGGAAAGGCGGTCGTTGATGCTCTGGTCTCAAACGGGTATACCGTGTTCGCGTCAGATATAGCGCTCTGCGCGGAACAGAAAAACGTAATTCCGATTCAGGCAGATATCACGGATGAGCAAAGCGTTTGCGATCTGTCCCGAAAAATACGCGCGGTTACAGACGAGCTTTGCGGGATAGTCCATCTTGCAGGTATCTATATGCTCGATTCTCTAGTTGAAATGCCTGCCGCAGACTTTGAAAAGATATTCCGAATAAACGTCGGAGGCGCATTTATTATAAACAAGGTGTTCCGTCCTTTTCTTAAAAAAGGATCTTCGGTTATCATCGTCACAAGCGAACTTGCGCCTCGCGCCCCGCTTCCTTTCACCGGAATATACGGAATAACAAAAGCAGCTCTCGATAAATATGCATATTCTCTTCGTATGGAGCTTCAGCTTGACGGGATAAAAGTATCCGTTCTGCGCGCAGGCGCGGTGGATACCGGAATGCTTGATGAATCGGTAAAACAGCTGAACGCTTTTTGTGCAAAAACGGAACGCTACAAGTATAATGCGGAAAGGTTCGGGAAGATCGTTGATAGCGTTGAATCTCGGCGAATTTCACCTGTGATGATAGCAAAAAAGATACTGACCGTGCTTGAATCAAAAAATCCGAGATTCGCATATTCCCTTAACCGAAACGCCCTTCTTATCCTCTTTGACGCGCTGCCGTCGGGAATGAGATTTTATATTATCCGTAAAATTCTCGGAAGTTCCGATAAAAATCCAGAACAGCGCTGAATACTTAACAAAAAAATGATAAATCGGGGGTATCGTTAACGTGAGCAGACAACCCGCAAAATTCACATCGGATAACAAAAGACTTTGCAAAGGATTCGAATGGGCAAAGGCACAGGCGGAAGAGTTCGTCCGTGATGACGCCGCAGTAGGTCCGTGCTATGAAGCAACGCTTCCCGGCAGAGACTCTTTTTGCATGAGAGACTTTTCTCACCAGTCTGTCGGAGCTAACTGTCTCGGGCTTGCCGAACATAACAGAAACATGATGCGTGCCTTTACAGACGGAGTGAGTGAATCTAAAGACTGGTGCACATTCTGGGAAATCACGTTTGAAGGGAAACCTACGCCCGTTGATTATACAAATGACTCGGACTTCTGGTATAATCTGCCGTCAAATTTCGACATCATGGATACAGCATCCCGCCTTTACGATCTTACGGGAGACAGCAGTTATCTTCTCTCTCCGTCTATCGAGAACTTTTTCAGAATTACTTTGGAAAAATATATCCCGAAGTGGGACCGCGACGGGGACGGCATTGTTGATCGTGTGGACAGCGACGGAAGGCGCGGCGTAGCCTCATATGAGGAAGCAGGAACGACGGGCTATGCGTGTGCAGCAGATGCTCTCTCTCTCGAATACAGCGCTTTCAAAGCCGGTGCGCGTATGTTCCTTATGAAAAATGATCATGAAAAAGCTGGGGAATGCCTGAAGAAAGCAGAACGCCTTCATGATATTTTTAATAATGAATGGTGGGGCAGCGAAGAGCAGCGTTTCTTTGAATTCCGTAACGGCGACGGTTCGTTCAATCCGAAACGGAGCGACAATAACCTTATGACTCCGCTCAGAACGGGAATAATCACTGACAGCAGTCAGATAGAAAGACAGTTCAGAGCTCTTATGGAATTGGAAGACTCCATGAACGTTGAGATCCGTTCTTATATTCCGATGCTTTTATGGAAATACGGCAGAGATGACGAAGCGATGCATGTGTGGCTCAAAATGACAGATGAAAACTATAAGAGAAGAGAATACCCCGAGGTTTCATATGCAGTCATAGAAGCTCTTTTATGCGGCTATATGGGTATAGGGGCAGACTTTGACGGACGTATCCTCAAAACACGCTCTGCCTGTGCCGAAACGTCGTGCGTAACAGGTTTCCCGCTTTGGAACGGAACCGTTGATGTATGCCATGAGGAGAAGAAAAAAACGGTTATTACCAACCGTTCGGGATATGATCTGACATGGATCGCCGAATTCCCGTCCGGAACAAAAACCGTAACTGTCGAAAACGGAAAGACCGCGGAATGTCTGGCGTAAAAAAAATGTGAATAAAAAAATGATCCTGTATGATCTTCATACAGGATCTCTTTTTTCGTTCTTCTTAGACGCTCAGCTCTTCGATATCGTAAACGTAATCGATTGAAGACAATGCCTCGATTATTTCTTTATGCGTTTTATATTTTTTCAGTTCGGGGCTTGCAACGGTGAGCGATATAGTGTAAACGCTCAGTCCCGAATTGACGTATGCGGGATTGAACTCAACGTCATCTATTATCAGCCCGAGCTTGCGGACGGTTGCAATGAATTCTTTCAGATAGGTGCTGCTTGTGAGTTCAAGGTGAATTTCAAAATGATTCGATCGGTTTTTCAGATATTTTTCCATTCCGTTAAAGAAAGCAAGGCTTACAAGCACTGCTATAAATCCCAGAAGACCGACCGTATAAAATCCGGCGCCTACGGCAAGACCGAGAAGCCCTACCGCCCACAGCCCTGCAGAGGTGGTCAGACCTCTTATCTGATTTCGAGAGCTGAAAAGAATGGAATTTGACGTGATGAGCGCGGTAGCGATGACGGAAGCCCCTGAAAGGATGAATAAACCGCTCTGCGTTTTCTCAAAAATAAACATATCAGTCAGCATCGCAAATGTGGTGCCGATGGCTATAACGATAAACGTTCGAAGTCCTGCCGAATGACGTTTGCTTGACCGTTCGCATCCGATTATTGCCGCAAATAACAGCGATACTGCTATGCGGAAAAGTACCGACCATATATTTATCTCTTCCGCCCACGCTCCAAGCAGATTTCCTATTATATCCATATCGTTTATCTCCTTTTATTTCCGAATTTACGCTGATTGTTGGGATAGTAAATATCGTAGCTTTCCGCCGCTTCGTTGAATGCCTTTTCCGAAGGATTTTCCTCCGGAAGCTCTTTTCTGATCTTTTCTATGCGCGCAATAAGCAGTTCCACTTCGTTTTTCTCCGATATTTCTTTCTCGTCCATCGGCACGGCAGCTTCGAGCTTGTTTGAATAAGAGTGGGACAGATAAAGCGACAGCTTTGCGCATGCAGGACCGATAAGCTCGTAAAGAACGCTTGAAGACAGAATTATCGTCTGCAAAGCGTTGCCGAGTTCCGCATATCCTGAAAGCGAAAGCGTCCGCGCCCCGAGAGCCGCAAGACCTATCGCAACACCTGCCTGCGGTATCAGCGCAAGACCGAGAAAGTTCCTTATTTCATTACTCTTTCCCGTTATAAGCGCCCCTAAAAATGCGCCGCCGTATTTGCCGAGAATTCTTATGAAAAAATAAAGGATCCCGATAGTAAGCAGCGATACGCTGCCTATCGCTCCGGAAGGACTTATCAGCGCATTCAGATCAAACGATACGCCGCTTCTTACAAAAAACAGAAGAAGTATCGGCGGACTGAAATAGTTGAGCTGCTTAAAAAGCTTGTCGTCTTCGGAAACGTTTATATATACCATACCCATGGACATACAGCCGAGCAGGGGGGAGACCTCCGTTACGGCGCATATCCCGCAAAAGGCAAAGATCAGCGACAGAGCTATGATAAGACGGTTATCAGACGAATTGCTCTTTGATATCACTATCTTCATTATCAGTCCGAAAACCGCACCGAGAAGGATCACGGCAAGATTTATCGCAATCGGAAGAAGAATTCCGCCCGCATCTATGCCGGTCTGTGAAAACGACGCTATCGCCACCGAGATCGCCACTGAATATGCTGCAAGACCTACGATATCGTCAAGTGCAACTACCTGAAGAAGCGTATCCACAAATTCTCCTTTTGCTCCGGTCTGACGTATCGTCATAAGCGTTGACGCAGGTGCGGTGGCTGCCGCAAGAGCGGAAAGGATGAGCGAAAACGCGAAATCAAGGCGAAGAACGAAACATGTCAGAACAAATACAAAAAGCGATGCTGCAAGCGACTCGAAAACAGTTATCACAACCACCTTCAAGCCGTTCTTTTTCAACGTTTTCAGTCTGAAAAACTCTCCCGTGCTGAAAGCAATGAATGCAAGCGCAATATCGGGCAGAAATTCCGTGTGAACAAGTATCGATCCAGGAATAAGGTTCAGGCAGAAAGGTCCCAGTATTATTCCCGTAACGATATACGCCGTAACGTTAGGCAAACGCAGAAGTTTTGTTAACCGTGACAGCAAAAATCCGCCCAGAAGCATAACGGAAAGGGAGATTATCGTTATAGCGACAGGAGGCAGATCGCCGTATATGTCGTTAAGCATAACAATTTCCCCTTTCCGTTTTATGATCTTTATACTGTTTTGTTATTCCGCTACAACCGACTCCGTCCAGTAATTCTGACCGTAAATATCGGTGAATCTGTAGGTGTAAACCATCTCTCCGTCATCCAGTACGATATCCGAAACAGTCAGACCCGATGCAGGAACGGTGATCGGATCGCTTATCGGGTATGCGTCTACAAATTCATTTTTATAAGAATAATAATCTGCGGTGAATATCAGAGTGTCACCTTCGTTTATCTCAAATATGTTTTTCGCCTCAACTTCAACGTCGTCGTAAACGGTGTTCGCGCCCGTTATAACACCCTTGTCATCTGCAAACTGAACAAGAAGTTCAACCTTCTCACCGTTGAGGATTGCAGGGATATAACCGTAAATAACGCCGTTCTGCGTGCTTTCATAATAGTAAGCCACAGGATTTCCGTTTACCGCCATGCAATACTTGCCTTCGGGCGCAAGCAGGTATCCGTCGTTGTCAAATTCGACAACATTGTCCATACCCATATCGATATATCCGCTGCCGTCGTCATAGAATGTGTTGAGCACGATATCGTTAACAAGCGACCACTGCTTTTCATCGGCCAGACCGATCGCAAGCTTTCCTTCACTGTTTTCCTTCCACTTGAGATACGTGGTGTCAAGATAGTTGTCGGAAATATACTTCACCGTGTCGTCATCGGACATTGCTCTGTCAGAAAGGAAGCCAATGTTGAGATTCGAAAGACCATCTACAACTCCGTAATCGCCGCCAAGAAAGCTTCCCAGAAGCGAACCGATAGTTGAGAGCGATGATGATGAGCCTGTAAACGATCCGCTGAGGCTCGAAAGCGGATTTGATGTTCCGCCGGTTGCCGCCTGACCGCTTACTTCAAGCGAAGCAAACTGCTTGATGCAAGCTGAATAACTGTCGGACATGCCTATCTTTGAGTTTGTGTTAACTGCGCTGTCAACGTAAGAGGTTCTCTGATAGGGGAAGTAAACGGAAAGGCCGTATGCGTTAGTCATTTCTGCGGACGTTCTGTTATACTTTATCGCGCCGAGCAGTTTATCGGCAAGAGCTTTGCCTTCTGATGTGTTGGTGTTCAGAGCGAAATGAACGAGGTCGACCTGGTCTATCTTGTTTTTTGAAAATTCTCTTGACGTTGCTCTCGCTTTGGATATTTCGGAATAATTACCGCTCTTTATCTCTTTTGTGAGCTTTTCGGAGAATGTTGAAAGCGGTTGCGGAACAGCTGCTTCAAGCTCTGCAAGATCGGTAAGCGAAAGCGTGGTTTTCTGACCTCTGCAGCTGCGGTCGCACTGCGTAATAAAGTCGTCAATGATGGTTTTGCCTATATCGAGCGTTGATGCCGAAGTGTTTCGTGAAAGCGCTGTAAGCCAGTTTGTATAATACCAGCCTATGCCGGGTTCAGTCTCTTCGGAAGCTATCATATAGTCCGCAAACTCACTGAGCATCGTGCCTGTTTCGAGCGTTCCCATAAGGCATGCGTCAAAACCGATGAAATCAAACTTAACACCGGCTTTTCTCAGTGCGCTCTGAATACCGGTAAGCGACATCGCCTGTTTTGTGGTTGCTTTTTCGTCAAAGCATACACCGGAAACAGTTCCTCCGCCGTGGTCCCACATGATAAGCTGATATCTGTTTGCGGGGAAGGCCTTCGCACAGTATTTCACAAATGATTCAAGCGTATCGGGACTTGCCATCGAGCCGTTGCCCATATTGTCCTCGATTTTCTGAAGTCCGTTGTTTACAACACGGTATATCTGGTTTTTGGAATTGCTGATCACGGAATTCTGCCACGTTTTCGTTCCACCTGTGTAAATGATCACGTTGAGGTTATCTGAGAGCGTGCTTGCGCACATTTCCTGGATATCTTTTGATGCCATAGCGTATTTAGACTCAAGGTCTGTTCCGCACATATACATCATAAGCGTAACAACGTCGTTGCCGTTGCCCAATATTTCAGTATATTTATCGCGAACACCGGAAGATACGGATGTATTCACGCTGCCTGCGTTGTTCTGAGAGCTGTTCCATGCAGATGAACCGGTATCCGTAACAGTGTTCTGAGCAGATTGAGATGCTCCGGTGCTCTGATAAAGAAGCGAGGTGAGGTCAATATTGCCAAAAAGATCTCCGCCCTGAGCAACGTCCGAACCTCCGGCAAGCTCTCCGATATTTCCAAGGCCGCCAAGCAGGTCGACCCCGCCGCAGTTTTTCAAAAGGAGATATGCCGCTATCACAACGATTATCACAACGATCGAGCCTTTGCCGAGGTTCAGTCCCGCCCTTGTAACTCTTTGTGACGATCCTCTGTTGCTGCCTGTGTTGTTCGCTGAAAAAGGTGAGGACTGCTGTCCGTTTCCCGCAGATGTATTTTTGCCGGAATAATCCGTTCTTCCGACTCTTCCTGTTCCTAATCCGGAACCTTTTCTGTTTACTCCGGAGGCGCTGCCTGATACGTTGCGCTTTCTTCCGGTCGGACGATTATCCATTGTTTTTACCAGCAGAGCAATATTCAGCTCCGCATTCCTTTCATGATTAAATCTATTTGTTCCTCTGCGGCGTTACGCCATGAAGGATATTCACACACAGTTAAAAAATAACGAGCGGGATTAAAAACGATTCCCGGCAAAGGCGTTTATCGAACTGTCCGCCTTGCTTTTATCGCTCCGCCGGCATATCCCGTACCGTGGCAGGATATCTAAGCCCTGCTTTTCTGAGATTCAGCTCACTGAGACCGTCGGTCTTATCTGTAAAGGTTATCAGCAGTACAGAGGCACCTCTTCGAAGAACGATTATAATGTTTCCGCTTATTCCGACTATTGTTCGTCTCACGCCGGGTCTTTCCCATATTCCGTCGGGTGCTTTTTCATCTCGTGGTCTTCTGTCAGTATCTGACCGTCATTTCAAGCTCGATTCTGAAAAATGCTTCACCTATTTTTTCAGGCAGGAGCCTGTGATTTTTAACGGTGATCTCTTCCGTGTTCCTGAATTTAAAAGTCAGCGTTTTACAACCGTTTGAGCGGTGAATGCCGTCGGGTATCCCTTCCCAAGCAAATACTCCGCAATTTTCGACCGTTTTCTTTATCGTGTCAACCGTTTCCTCAGAAACGGTGTGCTCTGCCATGCGGGCTTCGGAATTACCTGAGCTGACTGTTTTTCTGAGAATTCCACCGCTCTCCCGAATGGTCAGAACGGATTCAGTGAAAGCCCCGTTTTCATGCTCTTCAAAATAGCGTATTTCAATAATGTCATCCGCTGCCGGAAGACAGACTTTTGTTCCGCTTATTTTTCCTTTAAAAAAATCCGCTATTCCTAAACCTGCCTCGCTTGTTATTATCGGCACCTGATTGTTTGAAAAACTTATTTTTTCTCCGTCGGCGTAAAGAATATACACGCTTCCGCCGAAATTTTCGGGAAGTCCGTGCGTTCTTGAATGGAAACCGTTTTTGCACGCCAGATCATACTTTTTTACGAGCTCCGCAAGTTCTGTGAAAGGGTTTTCCTTTACAAGTGCCCATACAGAATCCCTCTTGTCGCGATAATGAAAACTTTCACCTGTTTCAAGAAACATGAATGTTCCTTTCTTCGCAGGAACGGCAAAAGCGGAAACATAGCCGGGTGTATATCTGTTTTCTTCCCCTGTTTCCGCGGTTCTGACCGTATGAAGCGCAGATGTAACGTCAAAAACTGTGATATCTTTTGAATCTATGGTTTTCGGCGCGTTTATATCCTGCGTTGCGTCTGTTCCGCCGCAGACGTGCGGGTCTGATTTCTTTATCACAACAATTTTTTGTTCTTTTTCGTTATCTTTCGGGTGTTTTTCTTTTTTGCGCCTGAAAAAATCAATCATTCACGTCATCCCTTTTCAGGATCTGATTCAATTCTTTTACTTCGTCAAGCAGATTGTAAATCCCGTCTTCGGATAAAACTCCGCGTTTCAGGTCTTTGGGAATCAGATTGTTTTCATCATCAGAAAAATCCTTCTTCCAGTCGCTGCTTTCGTAATACTCTGTAAGGCTCTTTATATCTTCGCTCACATCATCGTAGCTTTTTATCGCTTCTTTCAGCGCTGATACCGAAGCCGCGACCCTGTTAAAGGCTTCTTCGTTGCGTTTTATTCGTCCTACCTGCTCTGAATCGTATTTTTTCTTCATTTTTCGCCTTTCATATTCCAGCGGAATTCTTAATTTTCTACCATATATTATACCACGGATATTATACTCCGTCAAGCAGATTATGTCAATGATAAAATTCGTTTATTGGGGATTTCAAAAAAAAGTTGCAAAAATTAACTTGACATATTAAATGTATAGATGTATAATTATCGATGTTGAAGGCATGGCGTCTTTGGACCTGTTGGTTCAGAGGCGCGTTTTTTGTTTGAATGATGATAAACCATAAATTATACGAGGTGTAAAAATGAGAAACTGCGCTATAGTCGGCATCAACTGGGGCGATGAAGGAAAAGGAAGAATGGTTGATCTGATAACCGAAAACTATGATTTTGTCGTTCGTTTTCAGGGCGGTGGCAATGCAGGTCACACGGTTATCAACGAATACGGAAAATTTGCTCTTCACCTTCTTCCGTCCGGCATTTTTCACAAAAACGTTGTAAACGTTCTGGGTAACGGAGTAGCGCTTGACCCGGAAAACCTTATGGCGGAAATCGAAACCGTCAGAGAAAAAGGTATTGCCATTAACGAAAACAATCTCAAGATCAGCGACCGCGCATCGCTTCTTTTGCCGTGGCACAGAGAGCTTGACGCTCTTGAAGAAGAGAGGCTTGCAGATAAAAAATACGGATCCACAAAGCAGGGCATAGCTCCGTTTTATTCGGATAAATATCAGAAAAAAACTGTTTTTGCAGGGGAGCTTTTTTATCCTGAAGAGCTCAGACGTCATCTTTCCGAACTGCTTGAGTGGAAGAATCTTACGATCGAGCGCGTATACGGCGCAAAACCTCACACAATGGCGGAGATCGAAGAGTGGATCGAAAAATACGCTGATAAAATAAAACCGTTTGTCACCGATACCGGAAAGCTTCTTCGCGAAGCGCAGAAAAACGGAAAGAGCATTATGTTTGAGGCTCAGCTCGGCTCTCTGAGAGATCTTGATTTCGGAATCGCTCCATATACGACGTCTTCAAACACGACCGCATCTTACGCTCCTATAGGTTCCGGCTGTCCTTCGGTAAAGATCGATGATATTATAGGCGTTGTCAAAGCATACTCCACATGCGTAGGCGAAGGCCCGTTCACATGCGAGTGGTTCGGTCCCGAAGCGGAAAAACTTCGCGAAGCGGGCGGAGAATACGGTGCAAAAACAGGCAGACCGCGCCGCGTAGGTCCGCTCGATATAGTCGCCACACGCTACGGCGTTCAGGTCCAGGCTGCAACGTGCATAGCTCTTACAAAACTTGACGTTTTGTCGTATATGGATAAAATACCCGTCTGCACGCACTACGTTCTGAACGGCGAACAGACAGACGAATTCCCGTTCCCTGCCGCCCTTCCCGACGCAAAGCCCGTGATCGAGTATCTTCCCGGCTGGGGCGTTGACGTTTCTTCATGCAGAAAGTTTGAAGATCTTCCGAAAGCGGCTCAGGACTACGTTTTGTTCGTCGAAGAAAAGATCGGCTGCCATATAGGCTATGTCTCTGTCGGACCCGAGCGTGACAGCATCATAACGAGATAAGCGCCCGAATATTCTGAAAGGATATCTGAATGGAAAAAATACTTGTTCTTGATTTCGGCGGTCAGTATGATCTGCTTATCGCGCGCCGTGTCCGCGAACTCGGAGTTTTTGCCGAGATAAAGCCGTATAACAAAATCTCTCTTGAACAGATAAAGTCGGAAGGATACAAAGGCATCATTTTCACCGGAGGGCCTAACAGCGTATACGAAGAAAGCTCTCCACGTTTCAGCGCAGAAATACTGAATATAGGCGTTCCGCTGCTTGGCATCTGCTACGGACATCAGCTTATCGCATATCTTGCGGGCGGAGAAATAAGGTCTGCGGGCAGCATCAGCGAATACGGAAAAACAGAAGTTGAAATAAAAAAATGCACGCTTTTTGAGAATATTCCCGAAAAAAGCGTCTGCTGGATGAGCCATACCGATTTCGTCTCCCGTCTTCCGGACGGATTTGAAACGACCGCAGTTACTTCAAGCTGCCCATGTGCCGCTATGGCATGTGAGAAGCGCAGAATTTACGGAGTTCAGTTTCACCCCGAGGTGACGCATACCGAATACGGCAAAACACTCCTTTCCAACTTCCTTTTCGGCGTCTGCGGATGCTCAGGCGATTGGAAAATGGACGACTTTATCGAGAAAACCGTTGCGGAATACAAAGAAAAGCTTAAAGGCAAGCGCGTTTTATGCGCGCTTTCGGGCGGTGTCGACTCGTCTGTTGCCGCAGTTCTCATGCATCGCGCGGTAGGGGATAACCTCGTCTGTGTTTTTGTTGATCACGGTCTTCTCAGAAAAAACGAAGGCGATGACGTTGAACGCATCTTTCGCGGCAAATTCAATATAAAACTTGTCAGAGTAAACGCAGAGGAACGATTTTTATCAAAACTTTCCGGCGTTACCGAGCCTGAGAAAAAGCGTAAGATAATAGGCGAGGAATTCATCAGAGTATTTGAAGAGGAAAGCCGTTCTCTCGGAAAGGTAGATTATCTTGTTCAGGGTACGATCTATCCCGACGTAGTCGAAAGCGGAAAAGGCGACGCTTCAACGATTAAAAGCCATCATAACGTAGGAGGTCTGCCCTCTGTTATAGATTTTGAGGGCATCGTTGAGCCTCTTCGTGAGCTTTTTAAGGACGAGGTCCGCTCTGTCGGACTGAAACTCGGACTGCCCGAATATCTCGTTATGCGCCAGCCGTTTCCCGGTCCGGGGCTTGCTGTCAGGATAATAGGGGATATAACCAAAGAAAAAGCCGATACTCTGCGTGAGGCAGACGCTATATTCAGAGAGGAACTCGAAAAGGCGGACGTGAGACCGAGCCAGTATTTTGCAGTTCTTACAGACACAAGAAGCGTTGGCGTAATGGGCGACGCTAGAACATACGGACATACCGTTGCGCTTCGTGCCGTTACAACAGACGATTTTATGACGGCAGACTGGACCCGTATTCCATTTGAGATACTTGAAACTGCCTCCCGCCGCATCACAAACGAAGTGAAAACCGTGAACCGCATAGTTTACGATATCACGTCAAAACCTCCCGCAACAGTCGAGTGGGAGTGAGATATATAATCGCTTGACAGGCATTTTCTCAGAAACGACATTGATGAAAAAAATATCCCTTCGCTGTTTGTCAGCGAAGGGATCGTGTTTTTTTATGATCGTTTTCAGAATTAACGGTTATTAAAATCAGAGGCTGGGTCCGAATAATCAATAATGACCTTACGGCATTTTCTGCAAAGAAATGCTGCTGCGGCAGATCATTTCATAAACGACAGATCGGATAAAACGACCGACTCTTCACGAAATGCGGCTCTGCCGAAAATATGCCTTTTTTCGCCCTTATGCCATGCAATTTCATGAGGGCTTTGAATGAACCCTTTTTCCAGTTCACTGTTGCAATACGGGCAAACCATCTTCTGTCACCACTTCATTCCGCATACATATCAAAAACCAGATCAACGGGATTATTTCTTGGTCAGAACGTATTCTTCGTCTCCAATTACCATGAAAAGATCGCTTCCCGCAAGAGTAGCCTCGACCATCTCCCCGTCTGCTTCAAATGTGATTGTGTTTCCGCTCTGTTTCCAAGTTGTTGTTGCCGGTTCTTCTCCTCCTACGGATATGAGCGCAGAACCATCGGCTTTCAGTTCAATGACCATATATTCTTCGCTTGATGATATGCCGAGAATTTCATAATAGTCTTCAATATTGAATTCTCCACCGAGAGCGTCGCTCATTGCCTGCTCGAAGGTAAGACCGTTCATTGTTTTAAGAACGTATTTGCCTGCCGCAGAGGATCCTCCGCCTGAACAACCGGTGATAACCGCAAAAATAAACAGACATACTACTGTGAGTGTTGCAAAACGTTTCATTTTTCATTCTCCTTCATTCTTTTTATCGTTTCATGGCGTTCTGAATTGTTTTTTAACGCCATTTTTTTATATAATACAATGTTTTTTACCGAAAATCAAGTAAATAAATCGGATAATTCCGAAATAGACGGGAACAGAAACAATAAGTTTTCTTTAATTGATGCACATTTTCGATTTTTTTGCCTGTTTTCAAGACTGTTGCTTACTTTGACGGGTGAAAAATCGAATCTTATGGCTCTTTCCCACCACTTCATGTGATATTGTTAAATTTTTGTGACTTTCATTCGCTTCCTTGATTGAGAAACATTCATGTGATATAATAAAGGCAGATCCCGATTTGAACACCATTGATCTGAAACAGGTTTATTATCTGATAATTGGAGCGTTTGACATGCGAAAGGATTTTGAACGATTTGATATGGCGGCGCCGCCGGTCCGCACAAAATGGTATCTCAGGCCTCTTACTATTCTCATCAGCCTTCCCGATCTTGTCCGCCACAGGGTGAAACTGACCAAAAACGGTATGGACGGAATCAAGCCGCCGTTTTTACTTCTTTGCAACCATAACGCTTTTTTTGATTTTAAAGTAGCGACGAAGGCGATATTTCCAAACAGAGCCAATTACGTTGTAGCCATAGACGGCTATATAGGCAGAGAGAAACTGCTTCGTGACGTAGGGTGCATCTGCAAAAGAAAATTCACCAATGATATAACGCTTGTCAGACAACTTCAAAGAACCGTGAAAAACGGAGACATAGTTGTTCTCTATCCCGAGGCGCGCTATTCCCTTTGCGGCACTACAGCCGTTCTTCCCGAATCACTCGGCAAGTTCTGCAAGCTGCTTAAAGTTCCCGTAGTTTCTCTTATCTGCCACGGACACCACGTCAATTCTCCGTTCTGGAATCTTCACGACCGTTCCGTTTCTCCCACCGAAGCCGAAATGACGCTTCTTTTTACTCCCGAACAGCTTAAAGAAGCTTCGGTTGACGAAATAAACGACAAAATAGTCAGCGCTTTTCAATACGACGATTATGCGTGGCAAAAAGACAGGGATATACGTGTAACATACAAAAAAAGAGCTGAAGGTCTCCACAAAGTGCTTTATCAGTGCCCTTCATGCAAAACCGAATTCAGAATGGACTCTGAAGGGACTGAACTTTTCTGCCGTGAATGCGGTAAAAAATGGACTCTTTCGGAGCTTGGAGAGCTTTGCGCCGAGGACGGAGATACCGAATTTTCGCATATCCCCGACTGGTATGAATGGGAAAGGGCAAACGTTCGAAAAGAAGTTGAAGATGGAAGGTATTCAAGCGGAGAACTTTCGGTAACGGTCGATTCCCTCCCCAATGCAAAACGTTTTATACGGCTGGGCGAAGGGACAATGATACATGATATGAACGGATTCCATGTCTGTGGAACAGATGTCGACGGCGATCCCTTTGAAATGTCAAAACCCGTTCCCTCTCTTTACTCATGCCATATAGAATACGATTATCTCGGCAAGCACGGCGACTGCGTAGATCTGAACACACTTGAAGATACGTGGTATATATATCCTCACGGAAAGGATTTTTCCGTCACCAAAATGGCCCTTGCTACCGAAGAACTTTATTTTGCATACAAAAAGTCCGTCGGCAAACAGTGCAGATCCGGACTTGCGTGATCTGCATGCAGGGCGCGTAACTAACTGAAAATGGGAAATACTATGAAAAGACCGAATATCGTATTTATTCTTTCGGACGATCAGGGGGCATGGGCTCTCGGACGCGAAACTCCCGAAATAATCACACCCAATCTGGACCGACTTTCATATGAGGGCGTATATTTCAGAAATTTTTTCTGTGCGTCTCCCGTCTGTTCGCCTGCAAGATGCAGCCTTGTAACCGGAAGGATGCCTTCAGCGCACGGAGTTCATGACTGGCTTTGCGGCGGCAACGTTTCAAGAGATTCTCTTCCCGAAAGCCTTCGCGCCAGATATTCTTCCGATACTCAGGCGGTCGATTTTCTTGCCGGTATACCGACCTGCTTCGACGTTCTCGAAAAAACGGGATATCGCATGGGGCTTGTCGGCAAATGGCATATGGGTGACAGCATGAAAAAACGCAGCGGTTTTGACGAGTGGACTGTTCTTCTCGGCGGCGGCTGCGAATATATGCATCCGGACGTTTGTGAAAACGGCAGGACAGGATATCTTAACGAATACGTTACTGACTATTTCACGCGGCGTGCGGTGAGTTTTATAGATGAACATCCTCGCGAACCGTTTTCGCTGCACCTGCATTATACTGCGCCTCACATGCCCTGGGGTCATGAGCAGCACCGCAAGGATATCCTTGAGCTTTATAACGACTGTCAGTTTAAATGTCATCCGTTTCACAAGCTTCATCCCGATCAGATAGCGATGTCCGAAGTGGGCGATACTGAAGAGAAAAGGAAGTATCTTCTTAAGGGATACTACGCTGCAATAACGGCGATGGACGAAGGCGTGGGAAAGGTGATGGAAGCGCTTCGACGCAACGGTCTTGAAGATAACACTATCGTTGTTTTCTCCGGAGATAACGGTATGAATCTCGGTCAGCACGGCGTCTGGGGCAAAGGCAACGGAACATACCCTCAGAATATGTATGATTCATCAGTCAAAGTGCCGTTTATCGTATGGGGACCGCGATATATACGTTCCGGGGCAACCGTTGATAACCTTATAAGCCATTGCGATGTTCTGCCTACACTGAGAGACTTTCTGGGCATGCCGCAGCATGAGAAGGAAGAGCTTATACCGGGTGAATCTTTTCTTGCCGAACTTACTCATGGACGCGGAGAAACTGGCCGAAGCATCTGCATAATGGATGAATACGGTCCTGTAAGAATGATAAGAACGCGCCGCTATAAGTATGTTCACAACGGAGTAAACGGAACGCACCAACTTTACGATCTTCAAACAGATCATGACGAAGAAGAAAACCTGTTTTCATCTCCCGCTTATGAAACAATACGGGATTCACTTGCATCTGAACTCGAAAAAACGTTTTCAGAATACTCGCTTCCTCTTTTTGACGGCATGAAGACCGATCCGGACGGCAGCGGTCAGTCAGGCCCGATACGATGCGAAGGGGACAGTGTTTTCGAAAAGACCGTCACTCTTTTCCGCGATATAAAACATTGAAAGATATATAATATAATAAAATAGCAAAAACTCCCGCTTTGAACGGGAGTTTTTATTGTTATATCTTTTAACGGAATTAATGACATTTTGAATCAGGCGTACATAGACAGCATGCCGAAGATAAAAACGACATAAATAATAACAAACAGTATCGTGAAAATAACGCTTGTTATAAATCCTGTCAGAGCACCCATACCGCATGATTTTGCCTTAAGCGGAGTCTGATCTTTAAAGACAAGATAGAGAATAAGACCGATAAGCGGGAAGAAGAAAGACAGAACCGCAAATCCCGCCGAAGGGCTGTCCTGCTGGACGTTTGCATATCTTGACGCGTTTTCGTTCAGCGCACCGCATTTCGGGCAGTATTGTGTTCCCGCCGGGATCATTTCACCGCATGACGTGCAGTGAAGCATCTGAGGAACGGTTGCCGAGGGTGGAACGGAAGTGCTCTTGTTTTTTGAAATGAGCACAGCGATGATTATGATCGTTGCAACCATAATTATCAGAAGCATAACCGATAACAGTATCAGACTAAGTGTTGCTGTTGACATATTGTGATCTCCTTTATTTAATTGTTATTTATATACTTGCTGTGTATATCATTTGAGATGTAAATGGTGTTAAAAATATATTATTATAAATGCTATGATAACAACGTGAAACCTCTATGTGACATAAATATAATAACTTAATAACTTCGTTTTATCTGCTTATCGTGCGTCTGCCTTCTTTTTCATTACGGCGCCGACTATGATCAGAATGATTCCTGCAGATACGAATATGATCCCTCCCCAGAGCATATACGAGAAGAATATGTTCAGCGTATCCAGAATTACTCTTACAACGCCTGTCCATGCTGCGGACGTAAATGCTGTAGCGAAGATTTCACCGCATTTTATGAGCAGAAGCAAACATCCCGCAACCGTTGAAGAAACGCCTGCGGCGACAAGCGCGGAACCGTTTCTGTTTACAAGAATTATCAGAAGGGCGATAACTGCGGCAACTGCTATCGCAATATAAAGCAGGATGTTCGACGAGAGTATTTTTGCCGCGAGTTTCAGCGCAGGCACGGAATCCATGATGTTTTTAAGCTCAAATTTCGAAAGATCCCACGTGTCAAGATATTCTTCAAGGTCCTGAATATCCGAAGGTTCAACTTTATAGTCAAGATATGTTTCAAGATCGTCTGTCACGCTGTTTGCAAGGTCAAGTATCTCTTCCTTTGTTATCTTTCCCTCGCCGTTGCCGTTGTAAAAATCACTGACGTAATCGCCTATTTTATCTTTAACGGCGACGTGGATCGCACCGAGTGCGGAAACGGCGCGAAGACCCTCTTCTGAATAATTGATTCGTGTGAGAAGATCGTTGTCAGACTGTTCTTCGAGCCATTTTTCAAGCGTTTTTCCTTCTTTTTTCAGATTTTCCGATAGAGATCCGTATATATCGAGTCTTTCCGAAATATCGTTTATGCCCTCTTCGGAAATCTGACGTCTGACACCCTCGGCAACACATGAAGAAAACAGCACGACGGTCAGGATAATCGCCAGTAAAACCGTGATGATTATTTTAACAGCCTTCATTTACCTATCGTTCCTTTCATAAATTTACTTAATTTTAAGTATAGCACATTTTTGTGATAATTACAAGTGTTTTGCATGCTAAAACGAAAAAATGACAGAATAAACTGCCATTTTCGGTCAACCGTTATGGTGCAGATTCGCTCGAATAGTGGCGGAATGTTGCTTTCGGCAACACATATTTGCTTTTATTTGTTGCTGCCGGTAACATTTATCGAGTTTTTAGACATTAGAATGAAAATTTCATATTTTGTTGACAACATAAGTGTTGATTTTCTTCAGACGGTCTGCTATAATATTGTCTGCAAAATAAAAAAATGTTGCCGATAACAACATTGATTCGGAGTATAAATATGAGGCACCTTTCTACCGATCTTCTGTCACGGACCGTTCTGAACAGAAGAAAAACTATGAAAATGTCGCAGACGGAACTGTCGGAAAAAGCCAATATCAACCGTTCCGTTCTTTCCCGGCTTGAAAACGGCGATTACGTCCCGTCTGTCGATCAATTGCTTTCACTCTCTTCCGTCCTTGATTTCAGCATTTCAGAGGTCACTGCCGATGATGAGGCAAAAAAGAGCGTTGTCGGAAGAAAGAAGATCGCCATAGCCGGCACTGGTTACGTCGGACTCTCTCTTGCTGTTCTTTTTTCACAGCATAACGACGTGACCGCGGTCGATATCCTTTCCGAAAAGGTCGATAAGATAAACGCCTGGCAAAGCCCCATCAGAGACGAATATATAGAAAGATATATGGCGGAACACAACGAAAGAGGGCTTTCTCTTCGCGCAACAACAAACGGCGAGGCCGCCTATTCAGAGGCGGACTATATCGTTATAGCCGCACCCACCAATTACGACCCGAAAGAGAATTTTTTCGACTGTTCAGCGGTCGAAAAAGTGCTCGAGCTCATTAAAAAGGCGACCGAAAAAAGAAAGACCCGTCCCGTCATCGTTATCAAATCAACCGTTCCGGTAGGATATACCGAGCGTATCCGCGAAAAAACAGGTATGAACAATATCATATTCAGCCCGGAGTTTTTAAGGGAGTCAAAAGCGCTTTACGATAATCTTTATCCAAGCAGGATAATCGTCGGCACAGACGGGCTCAATGCCGCTGCCGCAGAGGAATTTGCATCTCTTCTTTGCAACTGCGCTCTGAAAACATCCGTTCCGATCCTCTTTATGGGGACAACGGAAGCGGAGGCTACAAAGCTTTTCGTAAACACTTATCTTGCACTTCGTGTTTCATATTTCAACGAGCTTGACACTTATGCTGAGATCAAACATCTGGAGACTGCGCCGATCATAAAGGGCGTATGCCTCGATCCTCGCGTAGGGGACTACTACAACAACCCGTCTTTCGGCTACGGAGGATATTGCCTGCCCAAAGACACAAAACAGCTCCTTGCCAATTACCGCGACGTTCCCGAAAACCTGATTCAGGCGATAGTTGAAAGCAACAGAACAAGAAAAGATTTCATTTCCGACAGAGTTATGCAGATCGCAGGCACTTACGGCAATAACGAGTCCTACTCAAAAGCGCGCGAAAACATGCAGAAGGACATTGTCGTAGGAGTTTACCGTCTTACCATGAAAAGCAGCAGCGATAATTTCCGTCAGTCGTCGATACAGGGCGTTATGAAACGCATAAAGGCAAAGGGTGCAACGGTTGTTATCTATGAACCTACGCTCGAAGACGGCACAACGTTTTTCGGCTCTGTTGTCGTTAACAATCTGAAGAAATTCAAAAAGATGTGCGGATGCATAATCGCAAACCGCTACGATCCCGTTCTTGACGACGTTCGGGAAAGAGTATACACGCGAGATCTCTTTTACAGAGACTGATAAATCCAGACCAGGGAGAATACTTTTATGAATTGTGAAGAAAGATTTTTTGAAATATACGGCAAAGACGCCGACGGAGTAACTTTTTCACCCTACAGAATCTGTCCGATCGGCGCGCACAGCGACCACAATCTCGGCAAAATAACAGGTTTTGCGATCGATAAAGGCATACATATAGCGTTCCGTCCGAAGCAGAACGGAGTTATTGAAATGCAGAGCCTGCAGTTTCCTAAACGCGCTCAGTGGCACATAAAAGACGTCGGAGAAAAAACAGGCGACTGGGCGGACTATCTGCGAGGCGCGACGTGGGCGCTCAGCAAAAAACATCAGCTGTCTTACGGCATTTGCGGAGTTATCGAGGGCAGTCTCCCGATAGGCGGTCTTTCATCTTCCGCGGCGGTCATTCTCGCGTTTCTCGATGCTCTTTGCAGGGTGAACCGCATCACCCTTACGTCGCAGCAGCTTATCGATATTGCGTTTGACGGAGAAAAAAACTATGTAGGCGTAAACGTGGGAACGCTCGACCAGAGCTGCGAGGTCCTTAGCAAAAAAGACCACCTTCTCTACCTTGACTGCAAAGACAACTCTTATGAGCTTATTCCTGCCAATCCGTCCATGAAACCGTATAAGATCGCGATCTTTTTCAGCGGCCTTGAACACAGTCTTGCAGGTTCAAAATACAATATGCGCGTTGACGAACTTCGCGCGGGAGTATATGCCCTCAAAGCGTTTGCAGGTCTTGACTACGGCAAATTCGGTCAGACAAACGCAAGAGACGTTGATTTCGAAGTGTTCGAGAAATATAAAAGCAAACTGCCGGTTCCGTGGGCAAAACGCTGCGAACACTGGTTTACGGAATTTCGCCGTGTAGAGGCAGGCGCGGAGGCATGGAGAAGGGGAGATATCGAAGAATACGGCCGTCTTTCCTTTGAATCTGGACTCAGCAGCATAAATAACTGGGAGTCCGGTGCTCCCGAGCAGATAAAGCTTTATGAAATCATGCGCGGTACCGACGGTATATACGGCGGCCGTTTCAGCGGCGCGGGCTTCAAGGGCTGCTGCATGGCGCTTATAGACCCTTCAAAAGCCGATAGCATTTCCGAACATGTAGATCGCGAATATCTTTCGTGCTTCCCCGAAATGAAAGGAAAATACAGCTTCCATATCTGCGAAAGCGCAGACGGTATCGAAAATCAGAAATGAGGACGAAAAAATGAAATGTCTTATCCTTGCCGCGGGTTACGCCACCCGTCTTTACCCTCTTACCGAAAACTTCCCCAAGCCTCTCCTGAAAGTTGGCGAAAAAACCATACTTGACTGGCTTCTTGACGATATTTCGTCTTCCGGTGAAGTTGACGGATATATCGTTATATCCAATCACAGATTCGTCGGCCATTTTAACGACTGGGCGTCTTCTCACCGTCTCCCCATCACTGTTTTAGACGACGGAACCTCTTCAAACGAAACGCGTCTCGGCGCAGTCTGCGATATGCTTTTCGCTGTCGAAAAGCTCGGGATCGACGATGACATACTCGTTATCGCAGGCGATAACGTCCTTGATTTCTCTCTTACGTCGTTTTTGAACTATGCAAAAGCAAAAAACACGTCCTGCACGATGAGATATTATGAAAAAGATGAGAAAAAGCTCAGAAAATGCGGTATTGCAGAGGCAGACAGCAACGATCTTCTCCTCTGCCTCGAAGAAAAACCCGAAAATCCCAGATCTCACTGGTGCACGCCCCCGTTTTATTACTATAAACGCGAAGACGCCGCAAAGATCCGTGATGCAATTGCGGACGGCTGCGGAACGGACGCTCCGGGCAGCCTTGTTTCATGGATGTGCAAGCATACCGCGGTCCACAGCATGGAAATGCCTGGCAACAGATACGATATAGGCAACCTTGAAAGCTATCAGGCGGTCTGCAAATACTATAAGGGGATAACAAAATGAAAAAACGTTTAGATCTCAGCGAAAAAACCGTTCTTGTCACAGGCTCTCCCGGTTTTATCGGGGCAAATCTCGTTCTTCGTCTTCTGGACGAAATGCCTTCCGGCACTGTTATTTCGCTCGACAATATGAATGACTATTACGATCCCGCGCTCAAACGCTACCGCCTTTCGCTTATTGAAAAAAAGGCAAAAAGCAGTGGAGCCAAACACGTTTTCATAGAGGGCAATATTGCCGATAAAGCGCTCGTTGACGGGATTTTTGAGAAATACAGACCATATGCCGTCGTCAATCTCGCAGCTCAGGCAGGCGTGAGATATTCAATCGATCATCCTGACGTCTATATCGAAAGCAATATTATAGGCTTTTACAATATTCTCGAGGCGTGCCGCCGCTTTCCTGTCGAGCACCTTGTATATGCGTCAAGCTCTTCAGTATACGGCGGAAACAAAAAAGTTCCGTTCAGCACGGACGACAAGGTCGATAATCCCGTCAGCCTCTATGCCGCAACAAAAAAGAGCAACGAGCTTCTTGCGCACGCATATTCAAAGCTTTATAATATCCCGTCTACCGGTCTTCGCTTCTTTACCGTTTACGGACCTGCCGGACGACCCGATATGTTCTATTTTTCCGCAGCAAAAACCCTTACGGAGGGCGGAACGATAAAGATTTTCAACTACGGCAGCTGCAAGCGCGATTTCACATATATTGACGATATCGTCGAGGGCATATACCGCGTGCTGCAGGGCGCTCCCGAAAAGCAGAACGGCGAGGACGGGCTTCCTCTTCCTCCGTATGCGGTTTATAACATCGGTGGCGGCCAGCCGGAAAACCTTCTTGATTTCGTTTCAGTCCTTCAGAATGAGCTCGTTGCCGCCGGCGTCCTTCCTGCGGACTACGATTTTGAGGGACACAGACAGCTCGTCGGTATGCAGCCCGGCGATGTCCCCGTAACGTATGCCGACTCTGAAGCTCTCGAAAAAGACTACGGCTTCCGTCCGCGCATCGGCATTGAAGAAGGGCTCAGGCGTTTTGCACGGTGGTATGCGGAATATACTAAATGATTTCGCCTGTTTTTGCAACTGTTATTCGGCAACTTTTTTGACAATTTAATGACTTTGTGACCTTTTCAGCTCATACGGAAATGCCCGTATGGGCTTTATTTTGTCCGTTTGAGGTATTTTTGAATATTGCTGCCGATTATACGCATAAGATTCGCGTTTTAAGTATAAAAACTCAAATAAAAATAGTTCTGTTTTTTTGCCTTTATTTAAACTGGAAAGCTTGACAATTTGAACTTTATATGTTATAATCTATAATGTATATCTGTCAGTATATCATACTTCAGATTGTTTATTATTAATATTTCATTAATAAAAAGAGGTTCACACTATGAAACAAACATCGGGAATCACCAGAATGCTGGCGTTTTTCATCTCCGTTGTGATGATCGTCAGCCTGATGCCTCTGGATATCATCGCAGAGACAATCGATACCGAAGACCCCGGTATCATCGATTTCGTAACTCCTAGAGAGGAGGAAACCGGTTCGGAAGAAATACCCGACTCAGGCGATTACACGCCGTCTGATGAAGACGTCGGCGCTGCCGAGCAGTCGGAAGGCTCCGATAAAGCTACGGACGCTGCTGCCGAAGAAGTGGCTGAAGCAACTGAAAGCTCAGACGCTGTATCTTCCGAAGAAAACACTGCTTCGGAATCTTCGGATAATTCAGAAGTTCCTGCTTCCTCCGAAAACACGGATTTGCCCGCAGCAGATGACTCGACCGGCGATACCTCCGCAAACGAAGATGTCTCTTCGGATGAACCTGCGGAAGGTGCTGAAGCGGACGCTGTTGTTACGGATAATATTACCCTTTATTCGTCTTACAGCAACGTAACGCTGAAAGGCGAACTGCCCGTTGACGGTTCCGTAACGGCCGAAAAGCATATCGATGCGGCATCCGTCGAGAAGAACTTCATCAAGGGCTTAAAGAATTTATTCGGTATCAGATCATCTGATCCTGCCGGTGCTGACCTTGCCAGCTATGATATTACTATCTATGACGGCAACAACACCTTATGGCAGCCCGAAGAGGGTAAAAAGGTAGAAGTAACCATCTACGATGAAAGCTTTGAATCCGTTCCTTTTGTAAACGTTTATCATGAGGGCGAAAACGGAAGAGAGCTCGTCGCGGAAGATATAAGACCCGAAAACGGCAGCGTTACGTTCAAAGCATCTCATTTCTCCGTATACGTTGTTGTTGAAAGCACCGTTCCCCGTCTTACCGTTACGTTCAAAAACGGCGACAGCGAGATCGAGTCAATGATCATCAAAGAAAGCGATACCGCTGAAGAAGTTGACCAAATCATCTGGGATCCGGGTGCCGGAACAGTTCCAAACGGTCAGGTCTTCAAGGGCTGGACTACCGAACAAAACTACACTGTCGCTACTCCCTTGCTCACAATAGCTCAGGTTCGTGCCGATGCTATTGAAAGAGCTGCTGATCTTAACGGCAGCAACTCCACCGTGACCTACTATGCCGCGATATTCAAGCAGTTTAATATGACTTATAAGGATGGAAGCGGCATTATCGTCGGTTCCGACGTTGCTATTGTCCCGAACAGAGACACAACTGCGTCTTATACCGTAAATCAGGGC
>JAEEGL012085962.1_pt1 | contig 74245 bp, 78 predicted proteins | sample 9134231 | NCBI WGS metagenome assembly JAEEGL01 (sample SAMN16246548, study PRJNA631951) | gut metagenome | biome: gut microbiome; feature: rumen; material: fiber-attached | host: Bos | place: Iran: Karaj | collected 2018-10 | reverse complement strand
CTTTTTACCAATTCTGTGCTAAAATTACTCACGGGAACCCACTCTCCTGTTCTGTGTTTTGGTGCGACTTAACATTATACAGGATTTTGGGTTCCTTTTCTATACCCAATCGTTATTTACACATAATATTTTACACTATCATTTATGCAGTCGGCACAAATTTGATTTATAATTGCATAGATACGCTTTTCTATGCTTATTGATATTACAGGAGATTAAGAAAATATGAAAAAAAAGGCATTGGTGTTTCTAATAGTGACGTTCATTGCAGCTCTATTTTGCATACCCTGCCTGGCGGGAACAGAAATATCGGAAAGTGAAATAAAAGCCCTTGTGCTAAAGGCTCATAATTTCTATTTTACATACCAGGACGGAATTAATGATTTCAGAATCCACAGCTCAATTAATACTACGAAAGATGCAGTGGCAAAAGAAGCCAGAGAGATATATGTTGATGAAATAGCGGACAGTATGTGGATGTATCAATGTTCAAGAGATAAGAATAATCCCGACCAGTATAACGATGGATTGACATTTGTTGAAAACTCCGACGGTACAATCACAACCATTTCATTTATTCCTCAATCAATCAGATCGTTTTTCATCATTAAAGAATACTCTTTTGATTCATGGTATAAAAAGGAATCTTTGCCGATCTCCCCAAATAATATAAGAATTAGAAATATAAAAAACAGCGATTCCGGGGCATATGCGGAGATCCTCATGTTTCACTTAACCGGTTATGAAGCTCATATTGTTCCGATATGGGTCAGTGTTGAACTTCAAAACACAAAAGACGGAATGAGAATTTCCGGTGGCAATGTGATCTATGCCTTTTCCAACTGGTATGACAGTTCTTTCTCATTTGTCAAAGATGACGAAGATGTTTTTGTTGGAATTGATTATATGGATTTAATGCTGTCTTACGCTTTGTTTAAGAATGATCCGGATTATTTTTTTAACAACGGGTATGACCCGAATATTCCGGTCGGGCGTTCCGGAAAATGGAAGATGATATTGTTCGATTCCGAAAAATGTGTTTATCTGGTCGAAAACACGGAAGACGGAAACTACTATGATGTCATTTTCAGCAGAAAAGAAGACGGCAGCGTTTGGTTTACGGGTGGCGGATGGTATGACCTTGCGATGGGGAAAACCGATGTGAGTCCTTTTACGAAAGACGGTAATTGCATTTATTTAGGCGTTGCAGTTATGCTGTCTGTCTTTTCTGCGACCGCATTATTATCACTGATTCGTAAAAAAAATGAGGCGATCAAATGAAAAACACTTTTAGAATTATTTGTCTTGTGATAGTATTGTTTATAATTCTTCCGGTGGCTGTCCGGGCGGCTGATCCGGATTTGACAGAGGCAGAAGTAATGGCGCTTGCGGACAATTTGCGCGCCGAGATCGAATTCATCAAAATCTACGACAATCAAGCCTGGTCATATTACAACCTGTATATTGACGGTGTGGATCGATGGCACAAAGATGCCAAACCGCCCGAAGGCAGTGTGATAGTTGATGAAGGGACCGGAGAAGTGAAGTACATTCCTTTTGCCCCTTTTGCCAGAATCAATTCTTCGTGGAACGAGAACGGATCTCCTGTGCAATTCTACGGGAAAGTATCTGAACTCAAAGATCGGCTGTCTCAGTTTTGTGACAGCGATACTGCCGGATGGATTCTGTATGATCGGCTGAAAGGCCAAAATCCCGGAGGAGGATATATCCCGTGGCTATATACAGATGAAGCCGGTAAAGAATGGATGTCGCAGCTGCAGGTTTACCAGCAGGATGCGGCAATGGACAGGATACTGTTCGTTGAAGGATTGACGGTCGAGGGCAATGATGCGAAAGCAGTTCTTTATACCGGGAAACTCGGAGACGGGTATTACAGACTGACGATACAAATGCGCTTAACCGATTCCGGATGGAAAATAACCGAGAGCGAATATCTGAAATTCCTCACAGCCAGCGGAAATGAAGGCGGAGCTTTTTTTGAGAACAATTGTGTTTCAAGTCTTCCGGAGGCAGCAGGGACAGGAGATGAAGCGTACCTGATTGTCGGCTTGCTTTTCGCTTCGGGAGCCTGCTTGCTCTGCGCGATCGCGTCCGAAAAATCTTTACATCGGCGGAAAAAAGTGATATAATAAATAAATACTGCGGAGTCCGTCCTGCGGACGGCCGCGATCCATTCTTTATCCGGAGACACCAGACACTAAAATGACATCATCAGTTGAAAAGATCCTGGCCGAGGAATTCAAACTCGGCGAGGAACAGGTCGCAAAGACCGTCGCGCTCATCGACGAGGGCAACACTATCCCCTTCATAGCCAGATACCGCAAGGAGGTCACCGGCTCGCTGGACGACACCGTCCTGCGCGATCTCAACGACCGGCTCGCCTATCTGCGCGGGATCGAGAAGCGCAGGGAAGAGGTCAAGTCGCTCATCGACGCCCAGGGAAAACTTACCCCCGAGATCTCTGCGGCGATCGACGCGGCGTCGACGCTCACCGAGGTCGACGACATCTACCGCCCCTTCAGACCGAAGCGCAAGACGAGAGCTTCGGTGGCGAGGGAGAAGGGCCTCGAGCCGCTCGCCGAGCTGATCGAGTCTCAGCCCGATTCCTATGACCGTCCGCTCGAGGAGATCGCCGCCGACTATGTCAGCGAGGAGAAGGGAGTTGCCGATGCCGGCGCCGCGCTTGCCGGGGCGATGGACATCATCGCCGAGAATATATCCGACAACGCCTCCTGCCGCAAATCTGTCAGGACGCTGACGACAGAATACGGCCTCATTGTCTCGAAGGCGGCGAAGGATGAGGACTCGGTATATTCCAACTACTATGATTTCTCCGAAAAGATAAAGAAGATCCTTCCTCACCGGATCCTAGCGATAAACCGCGGCGAGACAGAGGGCTTCCTCAAGGTCTCGGTCGATCCGGGCAGCGATCTCATCGAGGCATATCTTTCAAACAAGTTCATCACCAATCCGTCAAGCCCCGCGAAGGAGTATATGGCCGCCGCGATAGCCGACAGCTACCAGAGGCTGATCGCTCCGTCGGTCGAGCGGGAGATCAGGAACGACCTCACCGACTCGGCGTCGGAGGGGGCGATAAAGGTCTTCGGCGACAACCTCAAGCATCTGCTCATGCAGCCGCCCCTCAGGGGAAAGACTGTCATGGGCTTCGACCCCGGCTACCGCACCGGCTGCAAGCTCGGTATCGTCGACCGTACGGGGCGGGTCATCGACACCGCCGTCATCTACCCGACGAAGCCCCAGGAGAGGATAAAGGAGAGCGGACAGAAGGTGACCGCCCTCGTCAGGAAATACGGCGTCGACGTCATCGCGATCGGAAACGGTACCGCCTCGAAGGAGAGCGAGATCTTCATCGCGAATCTCATCCGCGAGGCAGGCCTGCACTGCAAGTACATCATCGTCAGCGAGGCGGGAGCCTCGGTCTACTCGGCGTCGAAGCTCGGAGCCGAGGAGTTCCCGGATTTCGACGTGACTCAGCGCTCGGCCGTGTCGATCGCAAGACGTCTGCAGGATCCGCTGGCCGAGCTCGTCAAGATCGATCCGAAATCGATCGGCGTCGGCCAGTATCAGCACGACATGAAGCCGGCGAGGCTTGACGAGTCGCTCCGCGGCGTCGTCGAGGACTGCGTCAACTCGGTCGGCGTCGATCTCAACACCGCGTCATATTCGCTCCTTTCATATATATCCGGCATCTCGTCGGCGGTCGCGAAGAACATAGTGAAATACCGCGAGGAGAACGGCGAGTTCACGTCGAGGGCGGAGCTCATGAAGGTCCCGAAGCTCGGGGCCAAGGCCTTCGAGCAGTGCGCCGGCTTCCTCAGGGTGTCGGGAGGCGACGAGTGCCTCGACGAGACTGCGGTGCACCCCGAATCCTACGGGGCCGCGAGAAAGCTGCTCTCGAAGTTCGGATACAGCGAGGCCGAGATCAGGTCGGGCGGCCTGAAGCTGCTCGGCAGGAAGGTCGCCGAAGCGGGAAAGGAGAGGCTGTCCGACGAGCTGGGAGTCGGCGTGCCGACGCTTGAGGACATCGTCGGCGAGCTTGAAAAGCCCGGCAGGGACGTCCGTGACAGCTTCGACGCCCCGATCCTGCGTGACGACATCCTCGACATCAACTCGCTGAAGGAGGGGATGGTCCTCACCGGGACGGTGAGAAACGTCATCGACTTCGGGGCCTTCGTCGACATCGGCGTGCACCAGGACGGACTTGTCCATATCTCAAGGATAAGCAACAAATACATAAAGCATCCCTCCGAGGTCCTCTCTGTGGGAGACGTCGTCAGGGTGAAGGTCCTGTCGGTCGACGTTCAGAAGAAGAGAATAGCCCTCACGATGCGTTTTACCGAGGACGAACAGTAAACCCCGTTTACTCTTTTCCCGCGTTTTTTGCCCGAAAACGAAAACAAGGCTTGTTATTGTGCAAATTGCATAATTGTAAAGGCTAAATTTCGGGAAAATGCCATCTTCCATTTTCGGCCGAAATTTGATAAAATATTAAGGTAAATAATCGGCGGACCGGATACGCTCGGTTCGTGTTATCATTAAGGAGGAACATAAAATCCATGGCAAGCGTATCACTTAAGCACATTTATAAGAAATACCCGGGCGGAGTGACCGCCGTATCCGACTTCAACCTTGATGTCAAGGACAAGGAATTCCTCGTTCTGGTCGGCCCTTCCGGATGCGGAAAGACAACGACTCTGCGTATGATCGCGGGACTTGAGGAAATTACCGAAGGAGAGCTTTTTATAGGTGACAGGCTTGTAAACGATGTTGCTCCGAAGGACAGAAAGATCGCGATGGTGTTCCAGAACTACGCTCTTTATCCTCACATGACGGTGTTTGAGAACATGGCCTTCGGCCTTAAGCTCAACAAGACCCCGAAGGAGGAGATCAAGAGGCGTGTTGAAGAGGCCGCCCGCATCCTCGATATCACCCACCTGCTCGACAGAAAGCCCAAGGCTCTGTCCGGCGGTCAGAAACAGCGTGTCGCTCTGGGACGCGCCATCGTCCGCAAGCCGATGGTCTTCCTGCTTGACGAGCCTCTCTCCAACCTCGACGCCAAGCTGCGTGCGAGCATGAGAGCCGAGCTCACAAAGCTTCACGAGAGCGTACAGACCACATTCATCTATGTTACGCACGACCAGGTCGAGGCTATGACGATGGCGACGAGGATCGTCGTCATGAAGGACGGTCTCATCCAGCAGGTCGATACTCCTCAGACCCTTTACGACGCCCCCTGCAACATCTTCGTCGCGGGCTTCATAGGAACTCCTCAGATGAACTTCATCACCGGCAAGCTCGCCAAGAAGGGCGACGATGTCTTCTTCGAGTTTGAGGACAAGTCCCTCAAGCTTCCCGCCGAGAAAGCCAACGCTCCCGAACTCAAGGATTATATCGGCGAAGAGGTCATCGCCGGCATCCGTCCCGAAGCCATCCACGATGAGCCGATGTTCCTCAATTCGCTTCCCGAAGATGCCCAGTGTGACGCATACGTCGATCTCACCGAGCTTATGGGCGCCGAGATCCATCTGCATGTCGTTATCGGCGAGACAAACCTCGTCGCGAAGGTCTCCTCAAGATCCTCCTCGAGGGCAGGCGATACCATCAAGATCGCATTCGATCTCTCCAGGATGCACTTCTTCGACAAGGATACCGAGCGCTGCATAATCCACTGATCAGCGTCTGATCTACAAGGGGCTGTTAAAAAAGTCAGACTTTTTTAACAGCCCCTTTTGAGTTAATGAATCAATTGCGCCGAAAGGTTTTACCGCGTATGGATATGACTCCCGAGAAGGAAATGAGAAGGGTGACGCTGAGCATCGGAGCCGCGTTTATCGCAAATCTGCTGCTTCTGATGCTGCTTCTGTCGCTGCCGTCTCTTATCACCGATATACTGACCGACGGAGGAGCCTTCGCGCTCACCGATGGCGAATACGCCGCCGTGAGCACCGTCGAATCTGCTCTGTATATGCTTTCCTTCATGCTTCCGGTACTGCTGTTCCGGCTGATCACTCCGGGAGAGCTGAGAGAACCGATGAGACTCAGACCGGCGGGAGGTTTTGATTCGGTGCTCCTCATCTTCGCGGGCATAGGCACCGTTTTCGCCGCCGCCACGCTGAATGCCTGGTTCGTCTCCTTCGTCGATTTTTCGCCGCTTTACGGGGAGGACGAGGCCCTGACTCCGGTCGGTATCGTCTGCGCATTTGTCGGAACGGCACTTGTCCCCGCGGTATGCGAGGAATTCCTCTACCGCGGATGCGTACTGTCAAATCTTCTCCCCTACGGAAGGACGACTGCGATCGTCGGCTCGGCGCTGCTTTTCGCGCTGATGCACGGAAATTTCCAGCAGTATCTCTACACCTTCTGCGCGGGGCTTGTGCTCGGCCTGGCGTATACCGAAAGCGGATCGATCTTCCCGCCGCTCTGTATCCATCTGGTTAACAATTTCATATCGGTCATTGAGGAGAAGATATATTATTCTGCTTCTTTCAGTAGCGATACCGTCCTTATCATCTTCGAGTCCGCCGTCTTCGCGGCGGGACTTGCCGCCCTCGCCTGGTACGTCTTCCGCAACGGGGGAAGACTCGGAAGAGGGAAAGAGTCGGCCGGAGGGATACCGGATCCGGCCCTGTCGGTGAGGCGGAGCTTTCTTTCGCCGGTGGCTGACCGGGTGAAGCTCTTCTTCTCGCCGACGGTGATCGTCGGGGCCTGCCTGTCGCTGACCGAGGCGATCGCGCTGGTCCTGATGGCTGTTTCATACTCATGAAGGCGAAGTTCGACCCGGCAAAGGATCAGGTCTTCATGGCGGAGGCCCTGAAGCTTGCCTCGGATTCGCAGGAGGCGGGCGAGATACCCGTCGGCGCCGTCGTCGTGAAGGACGGAATGATAATCGGACGGGGGATCAACCGGAGGGAATCCCGTAAGGATCCCGCCGGACACGCCGAGATCGCGGCGCTGCGCGAGGCGGCAGAATCGACCGGCGACTGGCGCCTTGACGGCTGCGCTCTCTACGTTACCCTCGAGCCCTGTCCGATGTGCGCCGGCGCGATCTGCCAGTCGAGGATCGAAAGAGTGGTATACGGTGCTCCCGATCCGTCTGCGGGCGCTTTCGGCGGGCGGTTTTCGCTGCCCGACGCCACCGGGACCGGCGGTCCGGCCCTGACGGGAGGAGTCTCGGTCGATGCCTGCCGCGGTCTGCTCGACGCCTTTTTCACCGGACGGAGGAAGGCGGGCGTATCCCGCAGGCCGTCAAGGGAATTCTTCCTGCAGCACGCCGACACTCTGGCACCGGCGCTGATCGGCTGCAGGCTTGTCAGAAGGAACAGGGAGACCGGGCAGCTGGCGTCGGGCGTCATAACCGAGACGGAATGCTATCTCGGGACAGATGACACCGCCTGCCACGCCTCGAAGGGCATGACCGACCGCAACCGCGTCATGTGGTCGCGGGGAGGCACCCTCTATGTCTATCTCTGCTACGGACTGCACAATATGCTCAATATAGTTTCGGGACCGAAGGGAGAGCCCGAGGCGGTCCTTATCAGGGGGATCCTGCCCGACGGAGATCTTCCCGCTTCCTTTGGAGACGGTCCCGGAAAGCTCACCTCCTTTCTCGGGATCGACCGGAGGCTGAATGGCTCGGATCTGATCCTCTCGGACGAGATATGGCTCGAGCTGCCCGGCGTCCCTGCCGCGCAGGATGAGATCGAGGCTCTTCCGAGAGTAGGCATAGGATACGCCTCGGAGGAAGACAGGGCGCGCCTCTGGCGGTTCAGACAGAAAAACAAAAAAGAGAAGGTATGAAAAATGATCTCTGACAATATCGAAAGAAAAGACGGCGTCCTGCGCTTCGGCGGTGCGGATGTCGCAAAGCTCGCGGAAAAATACGGGACGCCGCTTTATTTGTATGACGAGGACAGGATAAGGAGCAACTGCCGCCGGCTGCTTGCCGCCGCAAGGCGGGAGTTCGGGACCGGGGCGGAGGTGCTCTACGCCTCGAAGGCCGCCTCCTTCAGGGAGATCTACCGCATTGTCGCCGGCGAGGGACTCTGGTCGGACGTCGTATCGCGGGGTGAGATAGCCACGGCCTGCTCGGCAGGGTTTGATATGTCTAAGACCTGCTTCCATTCGAACAACAAGACGGAAGAGGACATCGGATACGCCCTTGAGCGCGGAGTCGGATATTTCGCCGTCGATTCGGAGGAGGAGCTCTTCGCGCTCGCCTGCGCCGCGGCAGACCGAGGAAAAAGGCAGCGGATCCTCCTCAGGATCACGCCCGGCATCGATCCTCACACCTATGAGGCTGTCGCGACCGGGAAGGTCGACTCGAAATTCGGCTTTGCCGTCGCCACCGGTCAGGCCGAGAGAGCTACGGCTCTCGCGCTCTCGCTTGGGAACCTCGAGCTCTGCGGATTCCACTGCCATGTCGGATCGCAGCTCTTCGACGCTTCGGTCCAGACTCAGACGGCGCGGATCATGACCTCCTTCGCCGCCGATATGAAGGACAGATTCGGATATGAGGCCGGGATCCTCGATCTGGGCGGCGGCTTCGGCGTCAGATATACCGCCGACCAGCCCTCGCCCGACGCCGCCGCCGTCATAGCCGACATCGCGTCTGCCGTCAGGTCGACCGCGGCGGAGCGCGGGCTTGCGCTTCCCCGTATCTTCATCGAGCCGGGACGTTCGGTCGTCGCCGACGCGGGGATGATGATCTACACCGTAGGTTCGGTAAAGCGGATACCCGGATACAAGGCATACGTTTCGGTCGACGGCGGAATGACCGACAACCCGAGATACGCGCTCTACAAGTCCCCATATACCTTCTATCTCGCCTCCCGCGCGTCTGAGGCCGGGGAAGAGAACTTCACCGTCGCCGGAAGATGCTGCGAGAGTGGCGACCTTCTCGGTGAGAACATCCCGCTGCCTTCCGACATCAGGCGCGGCGACCTGCTCGCCTGCGCGACGGCCGGCGCCTATCAGTTCGCCATGTCATCAAACTACAACAGGGTCCCCCGCCCGCCGGTGGTCATGATCAGAGGCGGTATAGACCGTCTTGCCGTCAGAGGCCAGAGCCCCGAGGACACCGCCCTGTGGGATGTGTAAAGACATCTTCTGAGATCCGCAATATAATTCTCCCCGGAAGCGAATGAACTTCCGGGGAGAAAATTGTTAAATAGCGGTCAGTCTATAAGCGTATATCCCTTGTCCCTGAGGAGGGCTTCCGCCGCGGCGGTGTCCTTCACGCGCATGACGACGTCGGCGAAGTCTTTGTTCTCGCCTATGAAGGCGTACATGTACTCCACGTCGAAGCCGGCTTCGGTCAGGAGCGAGAGGGGAGCCGAGAGGCCACCCGGACGGTCGTCGACCCTCAGGCCGAGCACGTGATTGATCTTCGCGCTCCTGCCGGTCGACCTGACCGTCTCGTAAGCCTTGTCGGTATCGGATACTATGAGTCTCAGGATGCCGTAATCGGGCGTTTCAGCCAGCGAGAGCGCCCTGATGTCGATTCCGGCGGATGCGAGCGCCGAGCAGATCTCGGCGAGCATCCCGTGTCTGTTTTCAATAAAAACCGAAAGCTGTTTTACTGCCATTTTTCTTCCTTTCCTGTTCCGATTCCGCGGTCAGTCGGTCAGCTTGCGCAGGTCGATGACCCGCTTTGCCTTGCCTTCCGACCTGGCGATCGATCTCGGGTTCACAAGGGTGATCTTCGGGCCGATGCCGAGCAGGCTCCGCATAGCCTCGGTGATCTTCTTCTCGCGGGCCGCGAGTGCGGCGACAGAGTCGTCGAAGTTCTCGTCGCTGATCTCGACCCTGACCTCGAAGGTGTCAAGGTTGTTGACTCTGTCGACGATGATCTGGTAGTTCGGCGCGTAGCCGAGGTTGATGAGCACTGTCTCGATCTGTGACGGGAAGACGTTGACTCCCCGGATGATGAGCATGTCGTCAGTCCTTCCGCGGGGCTTCGACATCCTGGCGAAGGTCCGTCCGCAGGCGCAGGGCTCGCGGGTGATCATTCCGATGTCGCGGGTGCGGTATCTGATGACGGGGAAGGCCTCCTTGGTGAGCGAGGTGTAGACGATCTCGCCGTATTCGCCGTCGGGGACCGGCTCGCAGGTGTCGGGATCGATGATCTCGACGATGAAGTGGTCCTCGTTCACGTGCATCCCCTTCTGGCAGGAGCACTCGTAGGAGACGCCGGGGCCCATGACCTCGGTCAGGCCGTAGATGTCGTAGGCTTTGATGTGAAGCTTCGCTTCGATCTGGCGCCTCATTTCCTCGGTCCAGGGCTCGGCTCCGAAGATGCCGGCTCTGAGCTTGAGATCGCCGACTATCCCCGCCGCCTCGGCCGACTCTGCCAGATACATGGCGTAGGAAGGCGTGCAGCAGATGGCGGTCGCTCCGAAATCCTTGAGGACGGTCAGCTGTCTCGCGGTGTTCCCTGTGGATATCGGGATGACGGTGGTACCCACCAGCTGGGCTCCGTCGTGAAGCCCGAGACCGCCGGTGAAGAGGCCGTATCCGAAGGCGACCTGCATGAAGTCGTCCTTTCCGATGCCCGCGGCGGTAAGCTGTCTCGCGATCAGGTTGGCCCATACCGAAAGATCGTTGGCGGTATAGCCGACGACGATCTGCTTGCCCGTCGTCCCCGAGGAGGCGTGAAGTCTCACGACGTCCTTCATGTCGACGGCGAACATTCCGTAGGGGTAGGTGTCGCGCAGGTCCTGCTTGACGGTGAAGGGAAGTCTCCTTATGTCGTCAAGCGTTTTTATATCTTCAGGTCTTACTCCGGTGCTGTCCATTCTTTCGCGGTAGATCGGGACTTTTGCGTATTCCCGCTCGACCGTCTCCTTCAGCCTTTTCAGCTGAAGCGCTTCGATTTCGGCTCTCGGGGCTGTTTCCAGCTCCTTCTGCCAGTACTGTTCTGCCATAGGTTCTTATGTCCACCTTCCTTTTCGGATTATTGTGTTTCAGAGTGAGTATCCCGCTTCGAAGGCGCGGAGATTGATATCGGTGAATTTAGGAGCGACCGATTCTCTGATGGTATCGGTCCAGACATACCTTTCGATCCCGAGGTATCTGGCGAGCCGCCCCATGAGGACGATGTTCACCGCCTTCGCGGATCCCGCCGCCACGGCGGGGGAGAGGGCGTCGAAGGCGTCGATGTCGAGACCGTCGCCCTTCAGCTTCTCAAGGATATCCGCCGGGTAGACCGCGGCGCCGGAGGTCACCGGCATCGGATCTATCTGCTGGGTGTTGGTTATTATCTTTCCGCCCTTCTTCAGGCAGTGGGCCCATCTGGCGGCCTCAAGTTTCTCGAATGAGACTATATAGTCCGCCTCTCCCGCCTCGATCACCGGCGAGAAGACCTTTTTTCCGTATTTTACGTATGTCGTGACCGATCCGCCGCGCTGGCTCATGCCGTGCAGCTCGGATACCTTGACGTCGTATCCGCGGCCGACGAGTATCCTTCCGAGTATCTTGCTTGCGAGCAGAGTGCCCTGTCCGCCGACTCCGACGATCAGTATGCTGACCGTACCGTTTGCATTGTTTTCAGTCATTTTTCCGTCCTCCTGTCCGCTCATGCCTTCTTAATCGCGCCGAACCGGCAGAGCTGCGCGCAGACGCCGCATCCGGTGCAGAGCGTCGAATCGACCGTCGCCCTGCCTTCTCTCATCGAGATCGACGGGCAGCCCAGTCTCATGCAGGCGCGGCAGCCGCGGCAGGCGTCGGGATCGATCTTGACGGGGGGATTTGTCTTAACGTATTTGAGGAGCACGCAGGGGCGTCTCGATATGATGACCGAGGGCTCGTCGGCCGCCAGTTCCTCCTTTACTGCTGCGTCGCAGGCGGCAAGATCATAAGGGTCGACGACCCGCACGCGGCGGATGCCGAGCGAGCGGCAGAGCGATTCGAGATCGATCTTGGTCGCCGGATCTCCCTTTATGTTGTAGCCGGTCGTCGGGTTCTGCTGATGCCCGGTCATTCCGGTGATCGAGTTGTCAAGGATGATGACAGTCGCCTTAGTGCCGTTGTAGGCTATGTTGCAGAGGCCGGTCATGCCCGAGTGCATGAAGGTCGAGTCGCCGATGACGGCGACGGTGTGCGAGGCCGCTTCGGGATCGGCTTTGAGGAATCCGTGGATGCCGGATACCGACGCGCCCATGCAGAGCACCGAATCGAGGGCGTTCAGCGGCTGCTGAGCCCCGAGGGTGTAGCAGCCGATGTCACCGAGGACGGTCAGTTTATTCTTCGCCAGAGTGTAGAAGAGTCCTCTGTGAGGGCAGCCCGAGCACATCACCGGAGGCCTTACCGGGACCTTCTCGGGGGAGTTCGACGGGACTTCCAGTCCGAGCGCTGCGGCGATGAGCTGCTGCGAATACTCGCCGACGGCGGGGAAGAGGGAATGGCCCTCGACACTTAGCCCGAGAGTTTTGCAGTGGCGCTCGATCACCGGATCAAGCTCCTCGACGACGACGAGACGGTCGACCGACGCAGCGAAATCCGTGATCTTCTTTGAGGGCAGCGGATTCTGCATGCCTATCTTCAGGATCTTCGCGCTGTCACCCAGCGCCTCCTTGACATACTGGTAGCAGATCCCCGAGGTTATGACGCCGAGCTTTGACGATCCGTCGCCTTCGTCGACGAAGTTGAGCGGAGTCGTCTCGGCAAGCTCGGCGAGGGCCGCCGTCCTTGCTTCGACGATCGGGTGCTTTGCCTTGGCGTAGGCCGGCATCATGATGTATTTCGAGGGCTTTTTCTCATAGGGGATGCGGGCAGGGAGGACTCTTTCGGAGGTCTCGACGACGCTCTGGGAGTGAGCCGTCCGCGTGCAGATCCTGAAGATGACGGGGGTATCGTATTTCTCCGAGAGCTCGAAGGCGTATTTTACGAACGAGAGCGCCTCGGCGGAATCAGACGGTTCGACCATCGGCACCTTCGCGGCGATCGCGTAGTTGCGGGAGTCCTGCTCGTTCTGAGAGGAGTGCATCGCGGGGTCGTCGGCGACGAAGATGACAAGGCCGCCGGTGACGCCGGTGTATGAGAGGGTGAAGAGGGGGTCGGCGGCGACGTTCAGTCCGACGTGCTTCATCGCGCAGGCCGATCTTACTCCGGCGAGCGACGCGCCGTATGCCGTTTCGAGAGCCACCTTTTCGTTGGGTGCCCACTCGCAGTTTATCTCATCGTATTTGGCCGCGAATTCGGTTATCTCGGTCGAAGGCGTCCCGGGGTAGGAGGAGACGACCGAACATCCGGCCTCGTACAGCCCCCTTGCCGCAGCTTCGTTTCCAAGCATCAGTTTCTTCATTTTTTATCAAGCTCCGGAGATCAAAGTAATAATAGATTATTATACAACAAAAAGCCCGAAAATGCAAGAAAAATCTTTATATTCGGAAACAATCCGCATTTTTGAAAAAACAAGGGTTTTTATTCATGTGCCGATGAATAAAAACCGCCCAGATCCCGCCTTCTTTCTTTTCCCTGAACCGGGTTCCACCTTTGATGAAATGCCGGGGAGAATCCTGAAAATCCAAAGCGCGTCCGGCGGTGTCCTTACGGGACACGCGGACGCGCTTTTAGGCGGGGCCTCTCGGGGTTATTTCAGCGGGTCGTACTCGCCGTCGCGGTATTCCGCCGAGCCGTAGAGCTTCTCTCTTATCTCCTTCATCTCGCCTAGGTTCCTGTCCCAGCCGAGCCCGAGATAATATCTTTTTCTCCATGCCGCCGTCGCTCCAGCGAGGGCGTTTTCATTCGGTTTCCAGCCAGACAGAGCGAGCGGGGGAAGCCTTGACGGATCATCGCCCGGCTTTCTGAAGACGCCCCAGCTGTCATTCTCATATTTCTTCCTGACCGACTCGTCCCTGAAGTCTGGCACGTCGTAGGGCTTTCCGCCCTCGCAGGCAGAGCGCCAGGCGAGCATCCCGATCACCGACATCGCGCAGCCGCGGTATACGTCGAGCCAGGGCTGCTCATTCTTTCTGATCGCCTCTCCGAAGTAATACTGGACCCAGAAATCGCCTCCGCTGTGACCCGCGGCGGCCGCCTCGGCGGCGAATGCCGGCCAGTCGGGCGCGTAGAGCCTTTCCTTCGGCTGATCCCCCTTGTTGAAGTCCTCGTGCCAGACATAGAGCTTCCTCGTCATCCGGTCGATCTCGCAGCCGCCCTTGGTGCAGAGCAGGGAGGTCTTTGCCGATCTGATCGGGAAGGCGTCCTGGAGCGTCCTGACGACCGCCCCGTTGTCCATCTGGCAGACGATTATCCCGCCGTGATCCTCGGCGCGGAGCTCGTCGCCTCGGTAGCTCTCGTCGGCGAGCCGCGGGACCCAGCCCGACACCCTGACCGGCATGGTATTCGTCGCCATCATGATCGGTGCTATCGCGTGTGTGCAGTAGTATGTGCTCGGCTGCTGGTTCCGCCAGTGCCAGGGGCCGGTCGCGTTGTTGTAGGTCTCGGATATCTCCTGCGGGTGGGCGTAGTCGCCCTCGGCGTAGAGAAGTTCGCCCAGCTCGCCCGATTCATACAGGCGCTTCATCTCGAGCCGCTCGCGGCTGAAGGGGTAGTTTTCGGCGAGCATGTAGATGAGGCCGGTCTCCTCGACCGCCCGGCAGAGCTCGACCGCCTCGGCAAGCGTCGAGGCGCACAGACATTCAGAAAGGACATGCTTTCCCGCCCTCAGCGCCCTGATCGCGAAGGGAGCGTGCTCGTGAAAATAGTTGCAGAGGACGACGGCGTCGATGCCGGCGTCGCGCAGCATCTCGCCGTAGTCGGTATAAAGGCCGAGGTTCCCGCTTTTATCGTAATGTCTCCTTATGAACTCGAGCTTGTCCTCTCTTCTGTCGCAGACGGCGGCGAGCTCGAGCCCGGTGCACTCGGGCGGGTCCATGAAGGTCTTACCCCTGCCCGTACCTACGACGCCGATCCTGATCTTCTTTTTTTCCATCGTTCAGCCCTCCGAATAAGTGTTCATGCTTAGGCAATTATAGCATCTGCGACCGGAAAAGTCAACCGATCCGGCCGCTTATCACCAAAAAACGGGAAAAAGAGGCTGTTAAAAAACTCGCTACGCGATTTTTTTAACACCCCCCCGGAGTGAAAAATAAAGAGTTTTTTTACTGGCCCTTGTTTTTTTGCTTTGAATGTGATATACTAATTATAACTATAATTATACGGTCTTCTGCGCGGCGTGAACAGTTGCCCACCCGCGGGACCGAACAGGACACAGCCGGCCGGAAGACGGGCGGCGGACGGATACGGAAGATATGGATTACAGAGAATACAGGAAAAAATACGGAGGTCAGACCCCGGTTGCTCCCAAGCAGACAGGGGCACCCGGCCCCGCGGCTTCCCCGGACAGAGAGAGACGCTCTCCGGGGACCGAACGGGACGCATCGGGGTACAGACAGGCCCCGCGAGCGAACGAGGCGGCCCCGGGGAACCCGGCATACGAGGGCTACGGAACATACTCAGCTCCCGGAGAGCCGGGCGCCGAAAGAAGGCTTACCCGCACATACGGGACGAAAAAAGCCGATGCCGGAAGGATCGGGAAAAAGAAGAAGACCAACAAGAATTCCGCTTCGGGCAGACTTATAAGGGTGATGATAATCGTCCTTACGCTCCTTCTGATACTTATGTCTTCGCTCCTTTTGCTCACCGACTACAAGATCTGGCTGCCGGGCTATGTCGCCTCAAAGGTCACGGTCGAGGCCGGAAGAAGGAGCATAAAGGCAACCGACTTTCTGACCGACAAGAGCCATACGGCCGAATTCGCGGAAGAATCGGTCACGTCGATGCTCTCCCGTGTAGGCATCCATAAGATAAAGCTGACGGTAGACGGCTCGAGATCCTGTACCACAAGACTGGAGGTCAGGGACAGCGTAGCTCCGACCGGAAAGCCGAATTCAATCACGGTCAGACGAAATTCCAACCCCGCTGCGTCGCTCTGCGTCACCGATGTCGTCGACGCCACAAAGGTAAGCTGCAGCTTCAAGTCAAAGCCCGACCTGTCGCAGATCGGGACCGTCCCGGTCACGGTGATCCTCGAGGACGAGGGGGGGAACCGGACGGTTATCGATTCCGAGATAACCGTGGTCGAGGACGCCAAGATCCTGACCTCGCTCAAGAAGATCGAGGCGGGCGAGCGGATCCCCGATGTATCTGTATTCGTAGGGACCGACGGCGAGGGCGAGTACGGCGGGGACATATCCCTCGTCAACACCTCGGTGCCCGGCTACTACACCATCTCGGTCATGGTCGCCGGAGAGGCCTACGACGTGACGCTGGTGGTCCAGGACACCGTCGCGCCCAAAGCGACGGTAAAGCCGCAGGTGATCTACAACGACGGCGACTTCCCGGCGCCCGAAAGATTCGTCTCGGAGATAAATGACGCCACCGCCGTCACCGTCTCATACGATTCCGAACCGGTAAAATCCGGCGCGCCGCCCTACGCGGTGAAGATCAGGCTGACCGACGCCGGCAACAACCGCACCGTTTACGACTCATACTGCACGACCGCGACCGACCATACCCCGCCGACAGTCACCGTGCTGTCTGAAACTATCGAGTTCAATGTCGGTGACACCGCCCTCATCTGGCGGTCGGGCGTCAGGGCGTCGGACAACACCGGCGAGCCGGTCGATCTCTCGCTTGACACATCGGCTGTGAATCTTCAGCTTGCCGGGACCTATACCGCCTATTACGTGGCGACCGATCCCGCCGGCAACGAGACCCGGAAGCGGGTGACGATAGTCGTGCAGGACAGCACCATCTCGACCGCGATGCTGAACGCGGCTGCCAAGGCGCTGGCCGACACCCTCGTTAACGGAACGATGACCGATCTGCAGAAGATGAGCGCGATATACAACTATCTCAGCGCGAACACCGTCGACAAGATGAAGTACGTCAACTCGAGTCCGCATGACGACTGGATGAGGGAGGCCTATCTGGCGCTTACCACCAGAAGGTCGGGAGACTGCTTCGCGTTCGCGTCTGTAGCACAGGCGATATTCAGATACCTGGGCTACGAGACTGTGATGGTGCAGAGGAGCGAAGCGGCGCAGAGACAGGCCGGAGGCACGCACTACTGGATAATGGTCAACCTCGGCACTCAGTTGAACCCGCTCTGGTATCATTTCGACGCCACTCCTCAGAGGGGAGACTACAGGATAAAGGCATACTGCCTGACCGACGCGCAGATCGACGCCTACACCCGCTGGAGGAACGCAGGCATAGGCCCGAACCAGCAGTATTACGCCTACGACAAATCGCTCTATCCGAAATCATCCGACAAGATCCTCGTGAACATCACTAATATTCCTTCGCAATACTACAACTGAGGCGGAAATGGAAAGATCTGATACCGAAAAAAAGCCGAAGGGGAGAAGAGCCTTTCTAATATCCGCCGCGGCGTTCATCGTCATATCCATATTGCTTCTCGGCTTCCTTCAGGCGCTTCTCGTTCCTAAATATATGTCTTTCCCCTATGACGGAGCGCTGGTGCGGGAGTATTACGACTCGGAGCCCTGTCACGACGTCATCTTTCTCGGCGACTGCGAATTCTACGAATCGGTCAATCCGGCCGTGATCTGGTCGGAATACGGTATCCCCTGCTACGTCAGGGGCTCCTCGCAGCAGCTGATCTGGCATTCCTATTACTTCATGCTTGAAACGCTGAAGTACGAAAAGCCGTCGGTCGTCGTATTCAACGCCGTCGAGATGAAGATCGGCGAGGTCCAGCACGAGGAGTACACGCGGCTGACTCTCGACGGGATGAGGCTCTCGAAATACAAGCTGGCAGCGGCTAAACGGTCGCTTACCGAGGGAGAAAGCCTCCTTTCGTATGTCTTTCCCATCCTGCGCTACCACGGAAGGTGGAAGGAGCTGACGGGAGAGGATCTCAGATACCTCTTCTCAAGGGGTACCGTCTCCTGCAACGGCTATCTGCCGATGACGGGGACGAAGGCGAAGACCTCCTCCGCCGCCCCGCCGCCTCTCCTTGACCCGGCTCTTCCCGAGGTCTGCTGGGAATACCTCGATCTTATGAGGGAGACCTGTGAGAAAGAGGGAATAGAGTTCGTGATCTTCAAGGCGCCGACCGACACCTGGCATTACCCCTGGTATCCCGAATGGGACGCCCAGCTTAAGGAATACGCCGGAAAGCATGACATCGCCTACATAAACGCGATCGAGCTCGCCGGCGAGATCGGCACCGACTGGGAGACCGATTCCTACGACGGCGGAGACCATATGAACGTGACGGGAGCCGAAAAGGTCAGCCGCTTTATCGGAGGATGGCTCCGCGACAGCTTCGGGCTTCCCGACCGGCGGAACGACCCGGATTTCGCCGCCGCCGATGAATGGGATGAAGTCGTCGCGAGATACAGGGCAGCGGTCGGGGAATGAGACCGCAGATCACGATCACGATTAAGATTAAGATTTAAGAGATCAAGAAACAGAATGACCGCCCGGGAAGTTGCCGGTCGGTGAAAGGTTGGAATAAATAATAATGAAAAAAAGCATTGCCGTCATCGCGTCCGCGCTCGCTCTCCTGCTGATCCTCGCCTCATGCTCGGGCGGAGGAGGGAATATCGTCCTGACCGACGATGAGGATTCCGGAACACATGATTCGGGGGAGGTCTTCTCCTTCAGCGGAGGGACGAATATCAGTCTCGCGCCGCACGACAATCTTGAGAGCTTTATCAAGGCTGCCGGAGAACCGCTGAGCTACGAGGAATCCAACAGCTGCGCCTATCTCGGGCTTGACAAGGTCTGGACATACAGCGGATACACCATCTACTCCTACCCGGTTGACGGCGTCGATTATCTCCTTCAGCTCGTCTTCACCGACGATTCGGTAAAGACCTCCGAGGGCATCTCGATCGGCGCGACCGAGGCCGAGGTCAAGGCGGCCTACGGCGACGGCTTCGAGACGGTCGGCAACGCGATCTGCTATACCAGGGGCGACACCGTCCTTCAGTTCGGCCTCAAGGACGGCAGGGTTACGTCGATAGTCTACAACGCCGCCTGACGCCCGTCAGGGCCTGTGCGCAAAGAGCCTGATCACCATTTCTTACCGGCGCCGGTCGCGGTTTTCCGCGATACGCGCCGGTTTTCCTTTTGACCGTCCCGTTTCGGAGAAGGATTTAGCAGACATGAGGGCCGAAAAACATCAAAAATCGGGTGATTTTGTCAAATTCACAAAATGTTAACAATTTAGTAACAAAATAAGGTTATTTCTCGGGGCAAAAAGTGGTATAGTATTAGCGAAGTTTAGCAGACGAGACTATCGAGTGCTAACGATCGGGCAAAAACCGACCGGAAAAATGGCAGATCACCGGCTGAAGGCCTGCGACCTGCGGAGAAGGAGGATACCGATGTACGGAGAGGAACTGAGCGAAAGAAAAAAGATGATCCTCAAGGCCATCATCGAATCTCATATCGAGTGCGGCGAACCTGTCGGTTCCAAATCTCTGCTGCAGATGCCGGGGATCAACTGCTCCTCGGCGACAGTCAGGAACGAAATGGCCGACCTCGAAGAAATGGGCTATCTCGAGCAGCCTCACACGAGCTCGGGCAGAGTCCCCTCCCAGCTCGGATACCGCTTCTATGTCGACCAGCTGATCGAGCACTACCGGATGACGAACAACGAGATCAACCAGATCAACCGCATCCTGAAGAGCAAGACATCCGAGCTCGACCAGATCCTTCTCACCGCCTCCAAGCTGGCGTCGGCGATGACGAACTATACCGGACTTGCCGTCCAGCCCAAGAGAGCGGCCGTGAGCGTGACGAGGTTCAGCGCCTCATACATCGACGCCTACAACTTCGTCCTGATCATGATAACCTCGCTCGGGGTCGTGTCGTCAAAGCACATCAGGCTGACCGATCCGAAACCCCCGGAGACGGTCGATCTCCTGGTAAGGGCGCTCAATGACTATATCTCGGGACTATCGGCGGAGGCTATCAACCTCCCGGTCATCATGAAGCTCGAGGCGGTCATGGGAGACGATTCCCCGATGATATCGCCGATCGTCAAGACGGTCTATTCCGTCCTCAACGAATACCACGGAGGCGAGGTCAGTGCGACCGGCCTCAACCACCTCCTCGAATATCCCGAATACAGCGATCCCGACGAGCTGTCGGGGCTGATCGACGCCCTCGAGCAGAAGGACGACATCCTCAAGCTGATAGATCAGAACAACGGCGAGGACGTCTCGGTCGTCATAGGTTCGGAATCGTCGGTCAGGGTAATGAACAACTCCTCGCTCGTCTTCAAGCCGGTAAAACGGAACGGGCGTGTGATGGGCGTTATCGGGGTGCTGGGGCCCCGCAGGATGGACTACGCAAAGGTGCTTGAGACCATCGAGCAGCTCTGCGGCAGCATCTCAGAGGTGATGAGCGAATATCAGCCGCTTCCGGGCGGAGACATTCCCGACCCGGGTGAGAGCCCCGGTCAGGGCGGATAGGCGGATTTTCACCGGCTGAGCCGGGAAAAATCCGGTATAACAGGGACGGCCGCCATGAGGCAGGAGTCCCGGCAACAGGTTAAGGAGAATGACAGCCATGAATGAAGAGATAAAGATAAACGGGAAAGACAATCCCGGAGCGACTGAGGAAAAGGCCCCCGGGGATCCCGCGGAAGAAGAGACATCCTCGGGAAGCGGCGCTGCTGAAGGCCCTGATGAAGAAGGGAAGGACCGCGAAGGATCCGCTCGTGCAGATGCCGGAAAGAGAGCCGCAGGTGAAGAGGCCGCGGGAAAAAGGGAAGAATCCGGAAGCGAAGGATCCGGATCTGCCGTAGCGGACGAAGCTGACGGTGATCCTGAGAACTCAAAGGACGCCGAAGGCGTCCGCGACAAGGGGAAGGAGCCGCGAAAGGTCAGAAAGCTCGAGGCGAAGATCGCCGAGCTCGAAAAGAAGCTCGCCGCGTCAGAGGCGGCCTCTGCCGAGAAGGACGGGAAATACCTTCTGCTCTACGCCGAATACGACAACTTCCGCAGAAGGAGCCAGAAGGAGAAGGAGGGCATCTGGACAGACGCCTACTCCGACGCCGTACAGAAACTCCTTCCGGTGCTTGACAACCTCTACCGCGCCGTCGACAGCGGCTGCACCGATCCCGACACGGTCACCGAGGGGCTCAGGCTCACGCTGAAGAGTTATGAGGACGCCCTGAAGCAGATGGGCGTCGAGGAGATACCGGCGCTGGGCGAGACCTTCAACCCCGAGCTCCACTCGGCGGTCATGCATGTCGACGACGAGAGTTTCGGCGAGGGAGAGATCGTCGAGGTCTTCGGAAAAGGATATCAGAGAGGCGGCCGGGTCATCAGACACTCGATCGTCAAGGTCGCCAACTGACATAAAGACTAAAAAAGAGAGAAATAAGAAAACGGAGGATATAATATCATGGGAAAAATCATCGGAATCGATCTTGGGACCACAAATTCATGCGTGGCGGTATACGAGGGCGGAGAGCCCATCGTCATCCCGAATCCCGAAGGCGCGAGGACCACGCCGTCGGTTGTAGCTTTTAAAAAGAACGGCGAGAGGCTCGTCGGCCAGGTCGCGAAGCGCCAGGCCATCACCAACCCCGACAACACCGTGTCGTCGATCAAGCGTTCGATGGGCACCGACAAAAAGGTCCGCATCGAGAACAAGACCTACACTCCTCAGGAGATCTCGGCGATGATCCTGCAGAAGCTGAAATCCGACGCCGAGGCCTACCTCGGACAGCCGGTCACCCAGGCGGTCATCACCGTTCCCGCATATTTCACCGACGCCCAGCGTCAGGCGACCAAGGACGCCGGCAAGATCGCCGGACTCGAGGTCATGAGGATAATCAACGAGCCGACGGCGGCTGCGCTCGCCTACGGCATCGACAAGAACGCGAACCAGAAGGTCATGGTCTTCGACCTCGGCGGCGGCACCTTCGACGTGTCGCTCCTCGAGATCTCCGACGACGGAGTCTTCGAGGTCCTCGCGACCGCCGGCAACAACCGCCTGGGCGGCGACGACTTCGACCAGAGGATCATCGACTGGATCGCCGACAAATTCAAGGCCGAGAACGGCATCGACGTCAGGGGCGACAGAATGGTCCTTCAGAGACTGAAGGAGGCCGCCGAGAAGGCGAAGATCGAGCTTTCGGGCATGGCATCGACCGAGATCAACCTGCCCTACCTGACCGCCACCGCGAGCGGCCCGGTGCACTTCAGCACCACCCTCACCAGAGCCAAGTTCAATGAACTGACCGCCGACCTCGTCGACGCGACGATGGGCCCGACAAGACAGGTCATCTCGGACGCCGGCATCTCGGTCGGCCAGATAGACAAGGTGCTTCTCGTCGGCGGATCGACAAGGATCCCCGCCGTGCAGGAAGCCGTTAAGAAGTTCGTCGGCAAGGAGCCCTTCAAGGGCATCAACCCCGACGAGTGCGTCGCGATCGGCGCCGCCATCCAGGGCGGAGTCCTCGGCGGCGACGTCAACCAGGTGCTGCTTCTCGACGTGACACCGCTGTCTCTCGGCATCGAGACCCTCGGCGGCGTATTCAACAGGATCATTGACAGGAACACCACGATCCCTGTAAAGAAGAGCCAGATCTATTCGACCGCTTCGAACAACCAGACCAGCGTCGAGATCCACGTCCTGCAGGGCGAGCGCGAGATGGCGTCGGGCAATACGACACTCGGACGCTTCAATCTCGACGGCATCCCGATGGCCCCGAGAGGCGTGCCTCAGATCGAGGTCACCTTCGAGATCGACGCCAACGGCATCGTCACCGTCACCGCGAAGGACAAGGGAACCGGCCGCGAGCAGCACATCACCATCACCAGCTCGACCAACATGAGCAAGGAGGACATCGACAAGGCGGTCCGCGAGGCAGAGAAGTACGCCGAAGAGGACAAGAAGCTGAAAGAGGCTGTCGAGGCGAAGAACAACGCCGAGAACATGATCTTCCAGTCTGAAAAGACGCTTGACGAGATCAAGGACAAGGTGTCCGAGAGCGATACCGCCGATGTGAAGGCCGCGGTCGAAAAGCTCAAAAAGACAGTAGAGAGCGGAGACACAGAGGCGATCAAGGCTGATACCGACGAGCTCCAGAAGGCCTTCGCGAAGCTCTCCGAGAAGCTCTACGCCCAGGGCGGCGCCCAGGGCGGCGGAGATCCCGGAGCCGGAAACGGCGGCCAGGGCGGCGACGGCTTCTACAACGCCAGCTACGAGGACAAGTCGGGCAACTGAACCCGTTAAAGAAGACCGGGCTGCCGCGGGAAACCGCGGCAGCCTGCAGGAGTTTTTAAGAACAAGAGGTAGGAAGCTTCAATGGCTGACAGCGAAAAAAGAGATCTATACGAAGTGCTGGGAGTCGGCAGGGACGCCGACGACGCGGCGATAAAAAAAGCATACAGGACGCTGGCCAAGAAGTACCACCCCGACCTCAACCCCGGCGATCCGACCGCCGAAGCAAAATTCAAAGAGGTCAACGACGCCTATTCGATCCTCTCCGACCCTCAGAAGAAGGCCGCCTACGACCAGTACGGTCACGCCGCCTTTGAACAGGGCGGAGCCGGAGGAGCGGGAGCCGGTTTCGGCGGGTTCGCGGATTTCGGTGATCTGGGAGATCTGGGCAACATATTCGGTTCCTTCTTCGGAGGCGGCTTCGGCGGAGGGACATCTACCCGCAGAAACGGTCCGAGAAGGGGAGACGACATCGGAGCTTCGGTGAGGATCAGCTTCGAGGAGGCAGCGTTCGGAGTCAAAAAGGACGTAAGATTCAGCCGTGTGGGAGTCTGTCAGAAATGCTCCGGGACGGGTTCGGCCGACGGAAAGACAGAGACCTGCTCGGCCTGCGGCGGTTCGGGACAGAAGAGGGTGACACAACGGCTCGGCGGTCTCGCATTCCAGTCGACGACGACCTGCGACGCCTGCCGCGGCAGGGGCAAGACGATTAAGAATCCCTGTCCTGCATGCGGCGGAAGCGGGCTTATCAGGGAGACGAAGACCCTTTCGGTCAACATTCCCGCCGGCATCGACGACGGCAACCGTCTCTGCCTCGCGGGTGAGGGCAACGGAGGGATCAACGGCGGAAGCGCCGGCGACCTCATCGTCGAAGTCAGAGTAAGTCCGCATCAGATCTTCACCCGTAACGGGACGACCCTCTACTGCGACGTGCCGCTGACCGTCACCGACGCGGCGCTCGGAGCCGACATCGACGTGCCAACCCTTGAGGGAAACAAAAAATATCATATCCCCGAAGGGACCCAGACCGGTACCAGGTTCACCCTTCGGGGCAGCGGACTTCCTAATGTCAACACCCAGCGCAAGGGGGATCTGGTGTTCACCGTGAACATCGAGATACCTAAGAGCCTGAGCGGCAGGCAGCGCGAGCTGCTGCGTCAGTTCGCCGAGGCCTGCGGCGACGGCAATTACAGCAAAAAAAGCGGATTTCTCCGCAAGATCTTCGGGAAATGAAGACATCAGGCAATACTGGCGGCGGGTGGACCGCTATCAGAGCGACGGTGAAAACGCCGCTCCTCGACCGGCTCACCGCGATCATGAGCGTGATAGACACCGGGCTTATGATAGAGGACTACTCCGACTTCAGCCTCAACGGTGTCTACGGGGAGCTGGTCGATGACAGCATCCTGAAGGCCGACCGGTCGGTCGCCTCTGTGACGGTTTTTATACCTGAAGACTCAGACGCGGCTGTCCCGCTCTCCTTCCTGAGGTCTCAGCTTACCGCTGAGGGGATAGAGGCAGTTGTCAGCTGCGAGCCCGTCCGGGAAGAGGACTGGATCAACAACTGGAAGAAGTACTACAAGCCGCTGCATATCGGCGGGCGGATCGTCATCGTCCCGGGATGGGAGAACTACGATCCGGCTCCCGGCGAGCTGACCGTAAGGCTCGATCCCGGCCTCGCATTCGGGAGCGGCTCGCACGAGACGACGAGCGGGGTCATCCGGATGCTTGAGCGCTCGGTAAGACCCGGGGATTCGGTCCTTGACGTCGGTACCGGAAGCGGAATTCTGGGGATCGTGGCGATGAAGCTCGGCGCCGGCTCCTGCAACGCCTACGACATCGATCCGGTCGCCGCCGAAGTCGCACGGGAGAATTTCTCGGTGAACGGCTTTACCGATAACGTCGAGTGCGGCGTCGCCGATCTTTTGCGCGGCGTGAAAAAACAGAAATACGACGTCATCTGCGCGAACATCGTCGCCGACATCATAATCAGGCTGCTGCCGGATATCGGGGAGTTTATGAAGGACGGGACCGTCCTCCTGCTCTCGGGGATAATCAGCGAGAGGGCGGGGGAGATCGAAAGCTCGGTCGCCGAAAACGGCCTTGCCGTCATCGAAAAGACTGAGGAAAACGGCTGGTGCGTGATAAAGGCCGGGAGATCCGCCTGACCGCACCGGATAAGACAGAGAATAATTAAGAACGGGATGCCGCGAAAGGCCGCAGACTCCCGTGATCATATTACGAATCAAAATATCAGAGGCCGTCGAAAAAATGGCGGCGCAGGGGAGATCAGAATGGAAAAGAAAAAGTTCAAAAAGCGCTTCATCATCGTATCCGGGCCGGTCGGGAGCGGCAAGACCACTCTCGCTCTCAACATCGCGAAGAACAGCGGGAGCTGCTTCTACTTCGACAAGGACGATCTTGTCCCGACGTCTGTCGCGACCTTCAGGGCCGTCGACGCTCTCCTTCCGAAGGACGCAGACATACCCTACGACCGCAGCGAGATCGCTCTCTGCGACCGCCACAGTCAGTTCTTCAAGGATTTCATCAGGAATCCCGAATATGATTCGACCCGAGACGTCCTGATCAAGGGACTGCAGTTCTCTGATCTCGTCATAGTCAACGCGCCCTACACGTCTGAGCTGAAAAAGGAGAGCGCCGGGAACTGCCCCGCATTCGACACATTCCATAAATTCTTCGAGAAGGAGAACTGCGAATTCACCGTAGTCTTCGTCCATGTCTCGAAGGATGAGCTCAAGAACCGCCTGCTCAACCGTAAGAGGGAGGACCCCGAGGCCGCGAAACGCGATCCGAACGTCTACACCGACATTGACGCCTACCTTGCGGGTGAAAACGTGGAGCCGCCCGATCTCTCAAACTCGAAGAACGTCGACACTCTTTTTGTTTTCGAGGCCAGCACCGACGAGCTCAGGGACGATTCCTACGCCCGCCTCATGAAACTGCTCGGCATCAGAAAATACGAGCCCTACAACCGGAAGATAGAAGTCAACAGAGTAGAATAACCCGCAGCGTCCCGGGATGACGATGGCCGCTTCAGAACAGCGGAGGAGCATCTGACCCGGACCCTGAGAAAACGAAAGGCATAAATGAAATGAAAGCTGCGGTACTGAAAGGAAAAGGGCAGCTGGAGGTCACAGACTTTCCCGAGCCGCCGCTCGCTCCCGGCTGCGTGAAGATCGCAGTCTCATACTGCGGACTCTGCGGGACCGACCTGCACAAGTTTGCGGGGAGGGCCGGGTCGAGGCCGGTGGTCTATCCGGTGCCGCTCGGACACGAGGCGTCGGGGGTCGTTGCGGCACTCGGCGACGGAGTGACATCCTTCGCGGTCGGCGACAGGGTCGTCGTCGATCCTAACTGGCACTGCGGAAAGTGTTTTTACTGCCAGAACGGCAAGACTCATCTCTGCTCGGCGTCGAGGGGCGTCGTCAAGGGGATGGCGGAATACATCTGCCCGCCGGTTGACAACGTCTACCGCGTTCCCGGCTCGCTTCCGCTGAAATACGCCGCGCTCTCCGAGCCGCTCTCCTGCTGTCTCCGCGGGACCGACAACCTCGGAGCGCTGCCGGGCGAGACTGTCGCCGTGATCGGATGCGGATCGATAGGCCAGATGATGCTTCAGATCCTTTCCCGCACCGCCGGGAAGATCGCCGCGATAGACCTGGCTCCCGAAAAGGAGAAGGCCGCGCTTGAAAACGGCGCCGATATCTTCGTCTGCTCTGCAGGAGGCGGTGTGAAGGAAAAGCTTGCCGCCGCCGGATTTGAGCATATCGGCAGGGTAATCGAGTGCGTCGGACACCCGTCGGCGTCAGAGCTCGCTCTTGATATCGCCGACCGCGGCGCGACCGTCGTCCTCTTCGGAGTCGGCGCGCCAGACGCCGCAGCCTCGCTGAAGCTCTACGAGAGCTTCACGAAGGAGCTGACGGTGAAGTTCTCCTATATCGACCCCTTCACGACCGAAAGGGCGGTCGCGATGCTGGCCGGCGGGAAGATCGATCCCGAAAAGCTGATCTCGGCTGAGATCGGCCTGGACGAGCTTCCGGAGGAGATCATGACCCGCAGATACTGCTCGTCAGGCAAGGTCATAGTCAGGGTATCCGGAGCTGATCCTGCCTGAAGACCGCTCTGTTAAACCACGAAAAAATATCAAAAAAACACCCGGAGCACGGATCTTTTCCGTCCTCCGGGTGTTTTCAGCTGCGGCAGCCTCTGCGGCCGCGCTTATTTCTTTGTTTCGGCGATCTCGGTGTCGCCCTGCTTTGCCTCGTGGTATTCCTCCTCGGTGTTGACTCCCCAGACTGCGGTCTTGTCGGTCGAGCCCGCCTTCACGGCGCGCACCGCCTCGACGGCGGTCATCATCGAGTGGTCCATGTTGTTGTATCTGTGCTGGCCGTTTCTGCCGAGGCACCAGAGGTTTTCGATGCCCGACAGCCAGTTCTTCAGGGTGTCGAATTCTGAATAGGTGTCAAAGTAGGCGGGATAGGCCTTCTTTACCTTGAGCCTGCAGGCGTCTCTGACCTCGGACGGATCGTGTATTACGCCGATCTTCGCGAGTTCCTCCTTCGCCATCGATATGAAATCTTCGTCAGACATGTTCCAGTACTCGTCGCCCTCGCTGCAGAAGTACTCAAGACCGATCCAGACTGTGTGCTCGGGATCCTTAACGAGGTAGGGCGACCAGTTGTTGTATATCTGGAGCCTGCCTAGCTTGACGTTTCTGTCCTGGATGTAGATCCAGCAGTCGGGGACGTCGCCGGTGAGCGTCTTCCTGTCGGTCCTGTTCTCGAGAGCCAGCCTGTCCACGAGCATGCCGACCGTCTGGTAGTCGCGGTAGGGAAGGCCTGCGGCGATACGGCGGACGTCCTCCGGGACGTCGCCTTCGATCCCGGCGACAAGGTCGCGGACCGGCATCGTCGAGAAGAACTCGTCGCTTTCGAAGACTCTGCCGTCGTCAGAGACGACCGCGGTCACTCTCTTTCCTTCGGTGCGTATCCCCGACGCCCGGCAGTTCATCACGATCTCACCGCCCATCGATCTGATGTCGTCGGCGAGGAACTCCCAGAGCTGTCCGGGACCGAGCTTCGGGTATTTGAACTCCTCGATGAGGGAGGTGTTGACCTTCCGGTTTTTGACCTTGAAGATCTTGCCGAAGGCGTCCTTGAGGATGCCGAATATCGACAGCCCCTTCGTGCGCTGCTTCCCCCAGGAGGCGTCGATCTCAGACGGGTGTCTGCCCCATAGGTTCTCGGTGTAGTATTCGAAGAACATGCCGTAGAGCTTTTTGCCGAATGAATTGATATACAGATTCTCGAGGTTTGTCTCGGGGCGCTTGTGGAAGACCGATCCGAGATAGGAGAATCCCACCTTCATCGTCGTCGCGAAGCCGAAGTTCTTAAAGGTCTCGGCCTTGAGAGAGATCGGATAATCGTAGAATTTTCCGTCGAAGAAGATCCTCGAGAGCCTGCGGCGGGAGAGCATCACTCTGTCCTCGGTCTCGGGGTCGGGGCCGTCGGGATTCAGCTTCTTTTCGTTGCCGAGCTTCAGGTCGTCAAAAGAGGGCTTTCCCTGCAGCGGCATGAGCTCGTCCCAGAGGCGGTTGATCTCCTCGCTCTTGGTAAAGAATCTGTGTCCGCCGAGGTCCATCCTGTTGCCGTTGTAGCGGTGGGTGCGCGCGATGCCGCCTATATATTCGCTCTCCTCGAGGATGACGGGCTTGATATCTGTCTCCTTCAGGAGCAGATATGCCGCGGTGAGCCCGGCCGGACCGGCTCCGATTATGACTGCTGTTTTCTTTTTGCTGTTTTCCATACCGTTAAAATGCCTTTCCGGGGAAGGATCCCCCGAGAGCGTATTTGCCGTGGCGCGTCAGTGGCGGAAGCCTTCCGTAAACCCGCTGTATCCGAATTCCGCCAGTCTGTCGGCGCCTACCCATCTTTCCTCGTCTTCGATTAGTTCGCCTGGATCGTCGGGGTCGGGCTTGTAGCTCGCGACCCTGTATATGTCCTGCTCGGAATAGAAGGTCAGGGAGGTCCCGCCGATCTTTGAAAGAAGGCCTTTTTCGTCCCGCCCCCAGATCTCGGTCATCAGTTCTTCGGTATAAATGTCGGGCTGACCCGGAACGTCCTTCGATTCATAAACTATCGAATGAGTATTAGAGCATATATATCCGGTGCCGCTCCCGAAATCGGGGGCCGTGATCGCGGATATCTCGGGGGAGAATTCGAATCCTTCGCCGGTCCCGAAGAAGAAACTGTACCTCTCGGCTCCGGCCTTCCTCGAGGTCTGGACAGCGATGTCGGCCTTGCCGTCATTATCGAAGTCCCCGACCGTCAGTCCGTACCTCAGACCGTCATCGGCGGTATAGGGCTCGTCTCCCGCCCGGTGGGTGAATCTCTCGTCGAGAAGGAGCGTCCCGCCTTCATCCGCGGTCACCTTGATCCGGCTTATCCCCTCGGGACGGCAGTAGGCAGTCAGCAGGAATCCGTCGACATCCTCGGTAAAGAGGGCGTCGGAGGAAGCACAGCCGGCGAGCGCCGCAGAAAGGAGCAGAGAAGCAAGCAGAGCCGCAACTGTAACCGGAACCGCACGCCGCAACATTCCGTCATCCCTCCCCGCTTTCGTTTTCAGTACCCTCTATTATACATTGAACCCGCCCAATAGTCAAGAAAAAGCGTTGCGTTTGTAAGGATAAAGTGATATAATACATAAAAAATCCCCTATGCCGGCAGAAGAAGGAGAGGACGACCTGATGAAGATGAGGATGAGGATGAGAGAGAAAACCGTCGACGCGGTCATATTCGATTTTAACGGCACCATGATATTCGACTCGCCGGTGCACGAGGCGGTCTGGCTGGATTTCATTCCCGCGCACGGAGGCGTGATCGGCTCGGCAGAGGAATACTCGAAGCATATCTACGGATGCTCGAACAGATATATACTCACCCATTTCCTCAAAGATCTTTCCGAGGAGGATATAATCCGGCTTACCTTTGAGAAGGAGGCGGAGTACCGCCGGAGGCTGGCGCTCGACGACAAAATCTGCCGTCTGGTGGACGGCCTTGTCGGATTTCTTGACGCGCTGAAGGCCGCCGGGATACCGATGACGATCGCCACAGGTTCCGAGAAAAACAACGTGGACTTTTATTTCTCCTCCGAAAAGCTCGGGCTCACAAGGTGGTTCGACAGAGACCTCATCGTCTATGACGACGACAGCTTCCCCGGAAAGCCGGCGCCCGACATCTATCTGAAGGCCGCCGCTAAGATCGGTGTCGATCCGTCGCGCTGCGCCGTCTTCGAGGATTCCTTCTCGGGAGTTTGCTCGGCGAGAGCCGCGGGCGCGGCCTTTGTCGGGGCGGTGGGGCGCGGAGCCGTCCCCGAAAAGTTCAATAGCGCCGGGGGCGTTGATCTCGCGATGGAGGATTTTTCGGGCTGGAGAGAGCTGCTTTTCACTCTTTTCGGTATCATGGCTGAGTGAGGGAGGAGCAGGAATGGCTTTGCAGATTGCGATTGACCTCTGGCGGTAAACTGCGATCTTCGAACAATAATCTTTGGACACCGGCGGTTTTTCAAATAATTGTTGACTTTTTTTGGAAATTGATGTATAATAGTACTTGCAGGTAGAAATACACTGTATACTCGCGTCACCGAACTGAGGTTTAAGCGATATTTAATATCGTCGGCCGCGAGGACGCCTTCGGGCGTCTTTTTTTATGCAGGGGGGTAAATGAACCTTTTTGTTTATTCTGATGAATCAGGTGTTTTTGACAGGGAGCACAACGACTATTATGTTTTCGGGGGTCTGATATTTCTTTCAGCTGATGAAAGAGACGAGTGCTCGCGACGCTATTCAGCAGCTGAGAAGAATGTCCGTAAATCAGAGCATTTTTCGGAGAAAACCGAGGTTAAAGCCAGTTCCATTAAGCAGAAATCGAGGCGGAAGCTTTACAACGTTGTAAAAGGCTCGGAACGGTTCGGCGTGATAGTGAGTCAGAAATTGCTGACGCACAAAGGTTTGTACTCAAACCGCAAAACCAAGCAGCGATATCTGGACTGGGTTTACAAAATGTCGGTAAGAAGAAAATTTGAAGAGATGATTTCAAGAGGAATTATCGAACCGGACGATATTCAAAGTATTGTTTTTATGGTCGATGAACACTCTACGGCTACCGACGGGTTATATGAACTGAAAGAGTCACTGGAAAAAGAGTTCAAAATAGGAATGTGGAATTTCGACTATATGACATTTCACGAACCATTGTTCCCAAAAGTTAAAATAGTCGATCTGCAATACCGGAATTCTTCAAAAACGACCCTTGTCAGAGCGGCGGATATTGTCGCGAACCATCTTTTTGGCATTGCCAACCGGAATGACGGCACTATACCGGAGGAGGAAAAAATGAATGTTTTTTACCATCCGAATAAACCGTCATAGCCTCATAGGGTAAAAAACTCTTTCGGCACTTGACTTTTATTCACTTAAATGATACAATACTATGTTGGTTAATAACTCTACGGAGGTGCGCATTTATTATGCATAGAATGCTTGGAACAGTATCGAGGGGCGTCCGCGCTCCGATAATCCGCAGCGGTGACGACATCGTTTCCATCGTCGCCGACAGCCTGCTTTCGGCTTCGGCGGCAGAGAACATCCCGGTCCGCGACAGAGACATCGTCGCGGTTACCGAGGCCGTCGTCGGACGTGCCCAGGGCAACTACGCGACGGTCGCTCAGATCGCCGCCGACGTCAGGGCGAAATTTCCCGGAGGGGAGGCAGCGGTCATCCTTCCGATACTCTCGAGAAACAGATTTTCGGTCTGTCTGAGAGGAATAGCCTCGGGACTTAAAAAGATGACGCTCATGCTCAGCTATCCCTCGGATGAAGTCGGCAACCATCTCGTAGACCTCGACGACATCGACGAGGCCGGAGTCAATCCCTACACCGACGTTCTAACCGAGGAGAAGTTCCGTGAGCTCTTCGGCTACCGCAAGCACCGCTTCACCGGAGTCGACTATATCGCCTTCTACCGCGAGCTCATCACCGCCTGCGGCTGCGAGTGCAGAGTCGTCCTCGCAAACGATCCGAGAAAGGCTCTCGACTATTCGAAGAACGTTATCAACTGCGACATACACACAAGGTTCAGGACACGCAAGCTCCTCGCCGCCGCTGGCGCGGAGAAGATCGTCGGATTCGACCAGATCCTCACCTCGCCGGTCGACGGCAGCGGCTACAACCCCGACTACGGCCTGCTCGGTTCCAACAAGGCGACCGAGGACAGCGTGAAGCTCTTCCCGAGAGACTGTGCGGCTATAGTCGAGGCGATACAGAAGAAGATATTCATGGCCTGCGGCAGGCGCGTCGAGGTCATGGTCTACGGCGACGGAGCCTTCAAGGATCCGGTCGGAAAGATCTGGGAACTCGCCGATCCGGTGGTCTCGCCGGCATACACAAAAGGCCTTGAGGGCCAGCCCAACGAGCTGAAGCTCAAGTATCTTGCCGACAACGACTACTCCGACCTTTCGGGCGAAGAACTGAAGGCGGCGATCTCGGGCAGGATAAGGGAGAAGGACGCGAACCTCACCGGAAAGATGGTGTCTGAGGGGACGACTCCGAGAAGACTGACCGACCTCATCGGATCGCTCTGCGACCTGACGTCGGGCAGCGGCGACAAGGGAACTCCCATCGTCTGGATCTCGGGATATTTCGACAACTACACCAACGACTGACGGCAGTGTCCGCCGGTGAATGACGGCGCGCGGGGCCGCTAGGGAAGTCTGACTTCCGGGGCTGCCCCGCGGCTTTTTATGTGTATCCGCGAAGCAACTATCAGCATATCCGCCCGGCAGTTTTCGCGCCGGGCGGAAAAAGAATGATATCGTGCGCAACTCTTGACGAATTGATCGGTCCGAAAAATTCTCAGATAACGGGCTGAAATCAAAAGCAGGGAAGCCTCGCCGAAAAACCGAAAAAAATATAAAAAAAGCAGGTTTTTTTCAAAAAAATCCTTGCTTTTTTTTTTAATATGGTTTATAATAATAGCACTTGAGGTTAAAAAAGGTTGAAAAAGGTGGAAATAGGGTGAAAAACCGCCCTGCTTTTCACCTTTATCCGGTTTCCGGACCGGGAAGGGTCCCGGAAAGGGAGAAAGAGAGCAGAAGGGAGGAGAGAGAAGTGCTTGACATACTTCCGGTAATGGGCGTATACAACTACACCATGGACGCCAAAAACAGGATATTCATTCCTGCCAAGCACCGCGAGGCACTCGGCTCTCCGCTCGTGGTCTACCCCAGCATCAGGTCAAAGTCGCTGAAGCTCTGCTCGCTTGACGAGTGGAGACACATAACCGAAAAGCTCTCGGCTCTTCCGGTAAGGGAGCGCGAACCCATCATGAGATTCTTCAACCGGATGGGCGATTCGCTCGTGCCCGACTCTCAGGGGCGTGTGACGCTCAATTCCGACCTTGTCGAGTACGCCGGACTTTCCGGCGGGATCGTGATCGTCGGATGCGGACAGAACGCCGAGATCTGGTCGGCGGAGGGCTACGCCTCCCTTACCGCCTCCGAGGATCTCGAGGCAATGAGAGCCGCTGCCGAGAACGCAGATGTCTGAGAAACGCCCACCGAGAGAAGCGGGCGGCTCGCCCGCCTTTTCTCACATCCCGGTAATGCTTCAGGAAGTCCTGTCGGGGCTGGATATCAGACCTGACGGGATCTACGTCGACGGCACCGCCGGCGGCGGAGGGCATTCAGAGGCGATCGCCGAAAGACTTTCGGACCGCGGGCTCCTGATCGCGATCGACCGCGACGGCGACGCCGTCAGGGCGGCGTCAGCGAGGCTGGAGCGGTTCGGAAGCAGGGCGAGAGTAGTTCACGCGAACTACGCCGACATGAAACAGGTCTGTGCCGATCTCGGGGTGCAGTCGATCGACGGCTTCCTCATGGATCTGGGAGTTTCCTCATATCAGCTTGACAATCCCGATAGAGGTTTTTCATACATGTCCGACGCTCCGCTGTCGATGCAGATGGACCGGACGGAGGAGAGAAGCGCCCGTGACGTCGTTAACGGTTATTCCGGGGAGGAACTGACAAGGATCCTGCGCGAGTGGGGCGAGGAGAGATTCGCCGGCAGGATCGCTGCGGAGATCTGCCGAAGGAGAAGTTCAAAGCCGATAGAGACCACGCTCGAGCTCGTTGACGCGATCGGATCGGCGATACCCGCCGGGGGACGCCCGTCAAAGCACCATTTCGCTATGCGGACCTTCCAGGCGATAAGGATCGAAGTTAACAGAGAGATAGAAATAATCCCCGGAGCCCTGAGGGAGGCAGTCGGACTGCTGAAATACGGCGGCAGAGGCGCCGTGATCACCTTCCACTCGGTGGAGGACAGGGCTGTAAAGGAGACCTTCGCTGAGCTCGCGGCAGGCTGCGTCTGCCCGAAGGATCTTCCGGTCTGCGTCTGCGGACGCAGGCCTGAAATAAAGCTAATTACAAAAAAGCCCCTCACGCCCGGTGCGGAAGAGCTTGCGGCAAACGGCCGTTCGCACAGCGCCAAGCTGAGGATCGTTGAGAAGACAGGGGTCGGTTCCGACCCGCTATACCGTCCGCGGATCTGATTTTTGTTCCGGCTCCGCGGCGCCCGCGGAAAAGCGCGGGGAACGAGACGGTTCCGGCGATGCCGGTATGATGACGGAGAGAGCAACTATCCGGGAGAGAGGTCCCACTGACATGACGGACAATATCGTGAAAGACAGATATGAAGAAACATATAACGGTCTGAAGGAGACATTCCGGGGCAGAGGTCTCGGCGGATTCTGGCTTTCGGTCGCCGCCGAGCAGGAGAGAGCATACCTTAAGACTTCTCTTGAAAATCCCTCGGCCTATATTTACGGTGAAACTATGAGCAGGGATCTCTCCGACAGATACAGGACCGGCACCGACAGCTACGGCAGGCGGGTGATGACCGTTGACGATTATGCCAGGCTGCGCGCCGACGAGAAGGAGAGAAGAAAAGCCGGGACCGGATACGGTGCCGTTATGGCTGAGCTTTCCCGCGAACAGAGCAAGGCCAGGATCTCGGTCGATCTCCGCCCCGCCCATCCCTATCAGATTTACTCGGCAAGAGGGATCAGGGAGGAAAGGCCGGTCGGAGATGACGATTACTCAGAGATCAGGGGAAGACGCGAGACGGTCTACAGCGCCGGCAGGCTGCTTCCCGCCGGTCAGTCTGAGGACGGAGTCATTTACTCGGGGTCTGGAGATACCGAAATGTATGTCCGTCCGGCCGGGAAAGAGCCCTTTCTCAGGAGAATCCGCAGGCAGATGTTCCGGAAGGATATCGTGGAACCGACGAAGGGCAGGGCGGGCAGGCCGAACGGCCTTGTTGCCGCGCTTGCCATCGCTGCGGTCTTAATGTTCGTCCTGGCGGTCCCGGTCACCCTCAGCGTGCTGAAGCACATCGAGGCGACCAGACTGTCAAGGCTTGAGAGCGAGATACGCCGCCGCGAGGCCGAGATCGCCGAGCTCAGCATGGAGCTCGAGGCGAAGAACGACCTCTTCACGATAGAGAAGCTCGCCAGAGAAAAGTACGGTATGGTCGAGCTTGACAAGAGCGTATACACCATGATCAGGATCAATCCCGATGACGCGGTCGAACAGTCGGAGGAGAAGGCCGGAGAAGGATTCGTGCCCGCGCTGTTCAGTGCGCTGGGGATTAGAGGCAACTGAAGATGAGCCGGATGAAGCCGGCTGAGTTCTTCCGGCGGTTGAGGGAAGCTTTTGCCGCCGGCAGGAACCGGCGGACCGTCCTGATAATCAGGCTCTCGCTCGTCTGCGCGGCCTTTGTCGCAGGTCTTATACTGATAGGCGCGAAGCTCTACGACATGCAGGGTCACGATTTCGAATACTATCAGGGCAAGGTCGCCGATCAGCTCACCTCGGTATCGAGCGTCGGCGCGAAAAGAGGAAGCATATATTCGGCGGGCGGCGAACTGCTGGCCGCCGACGTTTCGACAGTAAGGATCTTTATCGAGCCCCAGGCGATCATCGACGCGATGAAGGACGCCGAAAAGAGTGTCTCGGAGGCCGAGAAGAAGGTCGAGGATGCCCGCGCCGCTCTCAGGGAGGCGCGCCTCGATCCGAAGGCGGAAAAAAGATCCGGAAAAAAGAAGATCGCCGAGGCGGAGGCAGCGCTTGAATCGGCCGAGAAAAAGCTGACACAGGCTGAAAACGACCCGAAAAGGGAAGCAGCGAGGCTTGTGGCCGAGGGACTGTCCGAGCTCTGCGGAGTTGAATACGACGAGATTATCGCTCTCGCGGCAAAGACCGGAAGCCGTGACGAGACGATCCTCGAACACGCCGACCGGGATCTGGCCCAGCGCGTCATCGACTACAGGACCGAAAAGGGACTGTCGGGACTGATATTCACCGAGCAGAACAGCATCAGGAAATACTTTTACGGATCACTCTGTTCACATGCCGTCGGGTTTACCGGGGGCGAAGGATACGGTCTGTACGGCCTTGAGTACCAGTACAATACGCTTCTCTCGGGGACCGACGGAAGATACGTCATCGCACGGGACAGCCTCGGGCGGGAGATCAGCTACGATTATTCGAACTACATCCCCCCCGAAGACGGCTGCGACATACACACTACGATAGACATCAGGGTCCAGTCTGTGCTCGAAGAGCAGCTGAAGAAGACATATTACGAGACCAAATCCCTTGAGGGCGCCTGCGGGATAGTCATGAACGTCAAGACCGGAGCCGTCTACGCGATGGCTACCTACCCGGATTTTGACTGCAATGACGCCTGGACGCTGTCGGAGGAATATCAGAAGAAGCTTGACTCGGAGTATTCCGATAAAGAATCCGAAGAATACAGGCTTGCCCGCGCCGGACTTCTCGAGAAGATGTGGTCTAATATGGCGGTAAGCTATACCTACATACCCGGATCCACCTTCAAGACGATCACCGCGGCGATAGCGCTCGATACCGGAACGGTAAAGCTCACCGACACATACAGATGCGTGGCATCGATCCACGTCGAGGACAGAGTGGTTCACTGCTCGAACATCTACGGGCACGGTCTTCTGACCTTCGCCGAAGGACTTCAGCAGTCCTGCAACCCCTGGTTCGTAAAGGTCGGCGTCGAGATCGGCTCTTCGACCTTCTACGACTATGTTGAAAACTTCGGCTATTTTTCCAAAAGCGGAATCGATCTTCCCGGAGAGGGAGGAACGGTGTTCTGGTCGAGGGAGGGCTTTACGAAGATCAACCTCGCGATGTGCGCCTTCGGACAGAACTTCAAGGTCAGCCCGATCAGGCATCTCGCTTCGATCGCGTCCCTGGCCAACGGCGGCTATCTCGTTGAGCCCTATATCGTCGAATCGGTGACCGATTCCACCGGGAAGACGGTCATGAAGCATGAGGACCGGACTGTCAGGCAGACGGTGGGAGAGAGCGTCGCGTCGACGGTCTCTAAGATCCTCGCCGACGGCGTCGCCGGGAACGGCGGTTCCAAGAACGCCTATGTCGCCGGCTTCCGGGTTGCCGCGAAGACCGGGACCTCCGAGAAGATCGGAGAAGAGGACGAGGACATGAGGATATGCTCCTGCGTCGCCTTCGCTCCGAGCGACGATCCCGAGATAGCGATCATCATCATAGTCGACGCTCCTTCCGCCTTCAAGACCCCATACGGAAGCACCGTCGCCGCTCCATACGTCTCCAACGCACTTTCTGAAATACTTCCTTATTTCAATATCTCGCCGGTCTATACCGACGCCGAACAGAAAAAACTCAGTGTAAGCGTTCCCGACTGCACCGGCAGGATATCCTCCGACGCGCAGGCGCTCATCGAAAAGAGCGGGCTTGCGTGCAAGGTAAAGGGTGTCGGGACGGTGGTCTCGGCTCAGGTGCCGGCGGCCGGTACCGCCCTGTCAAAGGACGGAGGCACCGTCTACCTTTATCTCGGTGACTCGGCTCCCGAGAACAACATCATTATCCCCGATCTTGTAGGAATGTCCGCCGCGGCGGCAAAGAATCTTGTCGCGGGGCGGGGACTGAACCTGGCGATCCAGGGGACTTCGAACTACGATACCGGAAGCGGAGCGATCGTTTTCGACCAGCAGCCCGCCGCCGGAAGCCGCGCGACCGCCGGCGATACCGTCACTCTGACCTTCAGATATATGAATCTCGCCGACGGCTGACAAATTATAAAGACGACATTGGTTTTCTCCTTTTTTTACAGCCGGATCTCTTCGCTGTTCCTTTGTGCAATCGAGGCCTGAGTCGCATCCCGGAGATCCGGCACACTTTTTTATGCAACCGCAATGAAGATAGAACTTGGTAAAGAAGCCGTCTCGGCCGAAGAAATCGCACGCAGCTGTAAAGGAAGAATCATCCGGGGAGGCTCAGCCTCAGTCCCGGTTTCTTCTGTTTCCACCGATTCCCGCGACGCCTGTCCGGGAAGTCTTTTTCTGGCGATCCCGGGAGCGAAGACCGACGGGCATCTCTATATCTCCGCCGCGGCCGCGGCGGGGGCGTCGGCGGTGCTCTGCGAGAGAGAACCCGAGGGGGACACCGGGAACACCGCGGTCATACTGACCGATTCGACGGTGGCAGCGCTCGGAAGATTCGCCGCGAAATACGGCAGGGGAAGCTGCAGAAAGCGGATCGCCGTGACCGGATCGGTGGGAAAGACGGCGACCAAGGAGATGACATACAGCGTTCTCTCCGCCTCCGGCTCTTCTGCCTTCAGGAGCGAAGGGAATCTCAATTCGGTCATAGGAATGCCTCTGTCCTTCCTGTCGGCCCGAGCGGGCACCGAATACGGAGTCTTTGAAATGGGGCTGGGACAGACCGACGAGATCTCTGCCATGTCCCGCATATGCAGGCCGGATATCGCGGCGATCAGCGTTCTCGGCAATTCCCACATCGGGAACGTCGGCTCCCGCGAGCGGCTCGCCTTCGAAAAGCTCAGTGTCAGAGACGGCCTGTCCGCCTCGGGCAGACTGCTGCTTCCCGCCGGTGAGCCTCTGTTCGCCGACGCGGTGCGCGGGGATCCGCGCGCGATGACCTTTTCGGTGAGGGGAAAGGCCGGGATCTATGCCGAAAATATCATGACGGACGGTGAAAAGACCCGCTTCGACGCCGTCTGTCCCGAGTACGGCAGGCATATCTGCGGACTGGAGCTCGGGGTGCCCGGTATACACAACGTATCAAACTCGCTCGTCGCCGTCGCATCCGGAATAATACTCGGACTTGACGACGAGACTATCCGCGCAGGCCTTGAGGCATACCGTCCGGTCAAACTCAGACTGCAGTTTCTGGATATCGCCGGGGCAAGGATCGTCAACGACTGCTACAACGCCTCGCCCGAATCGATGAAGGCGGCATTCGCCGTCCTGAAGGATCTTTATACCGAAAGGACCGGTGAGGGCTCCGCGCCACGCAGGATCGCCGTCCTCGGCGACATGTACGAGCTCGGCGACAGGGCGATCGACCTCCACCGTGAGGTGGGCATGTGCTACGCCGAATCGGGCGGAGATTATCTGATAACGCTAGGCCGTCTGGCCGACGCCATAGCCGTGGGGGCTTCGGAGAGGATCCCGGAGGACCGTATCTTCCGCTTCCCCGAGATCTCGACGCTTGACGCGCCCGCAAAGCTCCTTGCCGGACTCATAAGACCGGGAGACCTTGTCCTGATCAAGGCCAGCAGAGCTGTCGGAGCAGAGAGGATAGCGGAATATCTTAAGAAGACCGCGGGAGAATGATCTCCCCTGACGAAAGGTGAGCCGTGATCCGCGGGAAAAAGACGATCAACTGAGGAAGGACCGAAAAGAATGAAGGAAACAATATTTTTCTCAATATCCGCGCTGACTGTTTTCGCGGCGACCTTCCTGATCCTGAGGAAGCTTATACCGGTCCTTAAAAGCCATAAGATAGGGCAGAAGATATACGATATCGGCCCGAGATGGCATATAGGCAAGGAAGGCACTCCGATAATGGGAGGCGTGTCCTTCATCATCGCCTCCGCCGCCGTCGTCGCCGGTTTTTCGGTCTGGTTCGCCGTCAAAGGCGTTTTCCGCGAATTTCTCCCGGCTCTTTTTGGATTTCTTCTCGCGCTGGCAAACGGTGCGATCGGCTTCATCGACGATTACACAAAACTGATTAAAAAACAGAACCAGGGCGTCAAAGCCTGGCAGAAGCTCGCGATGCAGACGGTCGCAGCCTCGGCATATGTCGCGGCGATGGCGGCCTTCGGGCTTTCTTCCACCGCTCTGCCGCTTCCGTTTACCGAAAAGACGCTGGAGCTCGGCATCTTCTACTATCCGGTCGCTGTTTTCATGATCGACGGTATCGTCAACGCCGTCAATCTGACAGACGGCATCGACGGGCTTGCCTCGAGCGTTACCGCGGTCGTCGCGCTCTTCTTCGGGATCGCGGGCATCGCCGCGGTGAAGAGCGGGGGGCTGTCGGTCCTGTCGGGGGTCTGCTTCGGCGGGTGCGCCGGATTTCTCATGTACAATTTTTATCCCGCGAAGATATTCATGGGCGATACCGGATCGCTCTTTCTCGGCGGAATGGCGATCGGCATGTCGTTCGCTCTGGGAGAGCCTCTGATAATAGTATTTGCGGGCATCATCTACCTGATCGAAGTCTTATCCGATATTCTCCAGGTAGGGTATTATAAACTGACACACGGAAAGAGAATATTCAAAATGGCTCCCATTCACCACCATTTCGAGAAGTGCGGATGGAGCGAGATCAAGATAGTGGCGGTATTCTCCGCGGTCACGGCGCTGGGCTGTGTTCTGGCATGGTTCGCGATCTGACCGAACCCCGGGAGCTACGGGACAGCAGGCCTCTGCTGATAAAGACCCGTCCCGACGCCGTTTTTATGGTGCTGACCTTCATCATGCTGCTGCTCGGGACCATCGTTCTGATGAGCGCCAGCAGCACCTATACCGGGACCGAAGGAGAAAAGCCCTTCGGTGAGGTCCGCTCTCACCTTCTGCACATCGCCATCGGGCTTATACCGCTCGTTGCCTGCATCCTTTTCGTCACCCCGGCGCTCGTAAGACGTCTGACGCCGCTGTTTTTCCTTGTCAGCCTACTGCTTCTGCTCGTGGTCCTGGTCGTCGGGACGGCTGACGGGATCGCGAAAAGATGGATCTTTGTCGGACCGATATCTGTCCAGCCCTCCGAGTTTGCGAAGACCGCGGTGATACTGCTCTCCGCTCTCGTCATCTCAAGCGGGAGAGGCGAGACCGGCGTCAGCGAAGAGAAGAGAAGCCTGAAGCGGTGGCTCAGGACCTTTGTGATCCCGATGGCGGTGACAGGCGTCTGCTGCGGTCTGATCCTTCTTGAGCATCATCTCTCGGGGGTGATAATCACAGGTGCCATCGGGCTTTTCATGACCTTCGCGGGAGGAGCGTCGCTCTTCTGGGAAGCGGCGGTGGTGGCCGTGGGAGCCGCAGGTGTCTATCTGGTGGTTCAGACGGGTTATACCAGCGACCGCGTCACCAGCTGGCTGCACCGCGGAGCCGATCTGAAGGGCATCGACTGGCAGACCACCCAGGGAATATACGCGATCGGAAGCGGAGGGCTCGCCGGCAAGGGACTGGGCGAATCGCTCCTGAAATACGGATATGTATCCGAAGTGGCAAACGACTTCATATTCACCGTCGTCTGCGAAGAGCTCGGCTTCTTCGGAGCCGTCGGGATACTGCTTCTGTTTGCGGCGATGGTCTTCCGGGGTTTTTATCTCGGCATGAAATGCCGCGACAGATTCGCCTCATTGGTGATACTGGGGCTTTCTTTCAAATTCGGGCTGCATGTACTGCTGAACGTCATGGTCGTGACCGGCCTGATACCGAACACGGGGATATCGCTCCCCTTCTTCAGCAGCGGAGGAAGCGCGACTCTTATGCAGATGTTCGACGCAGGCCTTCTTCTCGGACTCTCCAGATACTGCGATCCCTGATCCTAATCTCTGAGTCCCGAAACGACGCCGGATTGTCCGGCACAGGTAAAAAAATGAGGATTCTTTTCAGCGGCGGAGGCACCGGGGGACACATAAATCCTGCGCTGTCGATAGCCGAAAGGGTAAAACAGAATATCCCGGATGCCGTTATCGCATTCGCGGGGACTAAGCGCGGACTTGAGAACACACTGGTCCCGCGCGCCGGATACCCCCTCTATCACGTAAACGTCAGAGGCTTCGAGCGGAAGCTCTCGCTCAAAAACATCCGCTCGGCATGGCTCGCTCTCGTCTCGCCCATCCGCGCGGCTGGCATCATCAGGGAATTCAGACCCGATATCGTCATCGGGACGGGAGGATATGTCTGCTGGCCGGTGCTGGTCGCGGCCTCCAGGGCGGGAATACCGACCGCGGTCCACGAGGCAAACGCCGTACCCGGACTGACGGTCAGAAAGCTCGCGCCGCACGTCGACCGGATATTTATCAATTTCGCGGTGACCGCGGAGCAGTTGGGACAGGAGTATTCCTCCAAAATAATGCATGTCGGCTGTCCGCTTTCGGGGGAAGTCGGAAAGAAAAGCCGGAGCGAAGCGGTAAAGCTGCTCGGATACGACAAATACCGCAAATGCCTGCTTTCCTTCGGCGGAAGTCTCGGAGCGGGTACCATGAACGAGATCGCCTTCGAGCTGATGGACAGATATGTCTCAAACCACCCCGACGTGCATTACATCCACGCGACCGGAGCAGACTACTACGAAAGCTGCATGGAGAAGTTCCAGTCGATGGGATACGACAGATACCGGAACATCGAGCTTGTCAAATACATCTACGACATGCCGCTTCAGCTGTCGGCTGCCGACCTTGTGATCTGCAGATCGGGAGCGATCACCTGCTCCGAGCTGACCAAGGCGGGAAGAGGCGCGCTGCTCATCCCGTCGCCGAACGTCACCGACAATCAGCAGTATAAGAACGCTCTCGTGCTTGAACAGAGCGGAGGAGCCGTTCTGACCGAGGAGAAGGATCTCGAGCCCGGACTAATCGCGGATCAGGTCGAGAGGATCTTTTCGGTGCCCGGCTTTTCGGGACAGATGGGTCAGAATCTTGCGAAGCTGTCCCCCGAGGACGCAAACGGTCTGATCTTCGAAGAAATAATGAAGCTTACTTCCAGATAAAGATTAAGAATTAAGAAAAACGTCCGGCAGAAAGGCCGGATGCCGGGAGGAGGTCGCCGGATGAAGATTGAAAAAAAAAGATCTGACAGCGGATCCGGCAGATCCGGGCTCCCAGAGGGATTTGACGCCCTCGACCGCACCGCGGGAGGGAAGGAGGCAGGCTCGGTCCGCAGATACGCCATGACGAGGCAGCAGCGTGCAGGCTGGCTCGGCAAATACATGCGCGACTCGGAAAGCGTCGATCCCGACGCCGTCGGAAGAAAAAAGAAGACGGAGGAGGATTTCACCGAAAAGGAGAAGACGACCGCGAAAAAGATCATCAGGGCCTTCGTCATCCTGTTCACCCTCATACTCATGGCAGGGACCGCGTTTTTTGTCACCGGCAGGATGAAGCTCGAGACTGTCTCGGTCGAGGGAGATACCCGGTATACCGCGGCGGAGCTTCTCGAAGCCTCGGGGATAGGATACGGCGATCTTCTGCTGACGGCGAGACTGAAGGCGAAAAACCCGGCAGATTCGCTTACGCTTCTCGAATACTGCAGGATCGGTCTGTCGCTCCCGGATACCATCGTGTTTGAAGTGAAGGAATCTGTTCCCTCGGCATATACGGAGATATTCGGCAGCTGGTTTTCTCTTTCCTCCGACCTGAAGGTCCTCGGAACCTCCGGGAGCCCTGAGGAGTATGAGGAAGCTGGCCTCGTCAGAGTCGTGCTTCCCGAAGTGTCGCTGGCGACTACCGGCAGCAGGATCGAGCTCTCGGGCGGAGCCGACTCGGGTTATATCACCGATTTTATCGGGATGATCTCGGGATCGGATTTCAGCGACAGATGCGATATCCTCTATCTCGATTCGAAATACGGGATCGTCATGAACGTCGACGGCAGCTTCCGGCTCATTTTCGGAAGCTCGGGAAAGAAGGAGATCAAGCTTGACGCCGCCCGGCGGGTCATCGAGGAGGAGATCGCGGCGGGAACGGCTTCGGCAGTGATCGATCTCACCGATCCCTCCGCCGTCGGGGTAAAAAGGGTGACGTCGATAGATCCGATGGCAAAGGAATGACCCGCGGCGAAAAAAATCACAAAAAACGCCGAAAGCTATTGAAAAAAATAAAAAAATATTATATTATATTATAGAGAGCGACGGGAGCCGCCGGCTTGGACCGGCCGCGCCCGGAGCGGAAGAAAGGAATGGTAACTGATATGGCTTATGCAAAAAGCGATCTCTTTGAGAGCGGAGTCAGCATAAAGGTCGTTGGCGTCGGAGGCGGCGGCAATAACGCCGTCAACAGAATGATCTCCTCAAGCATCAGAGGGGTGGATTTTATCGCCGTCAATACCGACAAGCAGGCGCTCAGAAGCTGCAACGCTCCCAATCAGATAACTATCGGCGAAAAGATAACAAGAGGACACGGAGCCGGCGCGAACGCCGAGATCGGTCAGAGAGCCGCCGAGGAGAGCACCGATGATATCAAGGCCGCTCTCGCCGGAGCCGACATGATCTTCATTGCCGCCGGCATGGGCGGCGGAACAGGCACAGGAGCCGCTCCGGTCGTCGCAAGACTTGCCCGTGAGATGGGCATCCTCACCGTGGCGATCGTCACCAAGCCCTTCATCTTCGAGGGAAGAAGAAGGATGCTCCAGGCCGAGAAGGGAATCAAAGACCTGAGCGAGTTTGTCGATTCGCTTGTCGTGATCCCCAACGAGCGACTGAAGCAGGTATCGGATACCAGGATCACCCTCTACAACGCCTTTGAGATCGCTGACGACGTTCTCCGCCGCGGAGTTCAGAGCATCTCCGAGCTCATCAACGGAGACGGTTTCATCAACCTCGATTTTGCGGACGTGACATCGGTGATGCAGAACGCCGGATACGCTCACATGGGCGTCGGCGAAGGTTCGGGAAAGGACAAGGCCGAGATCGCCGCCAGAGCCGCGATATCGAGCCCGCTGCTTGAGACCTCGATCAAGGGAGCCACGGGCATCCTTGTCAATATCACTATTTCTCCCGATGTCGGACTCGAAGACGCCGACCTGGCCTCGTCGATGATCACTGCTGAGGCCGACCCCGACGCGAACGTGATCTGGGGCGTCGTGTTCGACGACAGTCTCGACGATCAGATGAAGATCACCATAATCGCGACCGGGTTCGCCCACGGCGAGGACGCGCAGCCTCAGGAGCCCGCGCCTGCCGTAAGCGCAAAGCCCGCCGCTCAGCCGGTAAGGACTCAGTCCCAGGGAGGAGCCCCCGCGGCTTCTGCCCAGATGCAGCGCAACGCTGCCGCACAGCAGGCGGCGATGCAGGCGGCTCAGCAGGCCGCCGCCCAGCAGCCCGCGGTCCAGCAGCCTCAGGCGCAGCATCCTGCGGCTCAGCAGTCCCAGGCTCCTCAGACCGCGACAGGTCAGGCCGCAAGACCGGCTCAGCAGAATCCGCCCCAGGCTGCTCCGAACTACGGTCATCAGGCCGGTTCCCAGGATTCGGGATCGTCTGATTTCGATTCCATCATGGAACTCATCAAGAGCCGTAAACCGAGGGACGATTTCAGCGGCAGAAGATAAACCTGTCAGGGCATAATCAGGCTCAATAATCCAGCTCAGTCAGAAAGGAGTGTTAAAAAAGTCCGGCTTTTTTAACACTCCTTTTTTTGGAGGTTAACATGAACGCGTACGAAGCACTGGAATTAATGAGAACACCGGGAAGAAAGAAGATCATTCTCGATACCGATACCTACAACGAGGTGGACGATCAGTTCGCGCTCGCCTACGCGATGCTTTCGGACGACAGGATCGACCTTCTCTCGGTCAACGCCGCGCCTTTTCTTAACAGCAGATCCGTCTCTCCCGCCGACGGAATGGAGAAGAGCTACGCTGAGATCTTCAGGATCATGCGGCTGACCGATCCCGAAAAAGCGGCGAAGATCCCCGTCTTCCGCGGATCCGACAGATTTACCGGGCCCGACAGGGAGCCGGTCAGATCAGACGCCTGCGAGAATATCATCGAAACGGTGAGGGGAAGCGAAGAGACGGTGTTCATCGTCGCCGTCGGTGCGATTACGAACGTCTCCTCCGCGATCGCGCTATGCCCCGAGATCGCCGAAAAGGCGGTCGTCATCTGGCTCGGAGGACACGCTCTCGAGCGTCCCGACACGAAAGAATTCAATCTCAAGCAGGATATTGCCGGAGCTCAGATCCTCTTCGACAGCGGCGTCGCACTTTATCAGATTCCCTGCGACGGGGTCTGTTCGCAGTTCATCACCACCGTTCCCGAGCTTGAGTTCTATCTGAGAGGGAAGAATCCTCTCTGCGATTATCTCTGCGACATAACCGCCGGCTATACCAAAGACCCATTCGGGTGGTCAAAGGTGATATGGGACGTGACGGCGGTCGCTTCTCTCACCGTCCCGGCGGCGGAGGAAGCGGTGATCATGCCCCGTCCATATGTAACCTCCGACTGCAGATGGGCTTTCAACATGGCGAGAAAGCCTTACATCTATGTCAGAAAGATAAGGAGAGATCCGATCTACGCCGATCTCTTCCGCAAGCTCTCCTCGATCTGAAATAAAAAAATATACAGAAAGCAGGTATAAGAATATGTCAGTCGTCATCTCCCTTTCGAAAGTCGGAAAAAAACTCAGGGACAGCCTGTCTGATCTCTGCGCCGATATAGGGTTTTCGGTCTGCGAGACGGGTACTCCGCTCAGCATAGCGAAGGGTGACTCTTTCAGGGTCTCGCGCGGGAAAAAATCATACCGCATATCATACCGCAAAAAGAGCGAGATCTTCAGGGGACTGACCATGCTCAGAGGGCTCGAGCCCGGAGAAAGCTTTACCGGTCCCGACGCGATGCCCGAGACTCTCTGCTATATGGCGGACGAGTCGCGCAACGCAGTTATGAACCCGTCCGGCATCCGCAGGATGATCAGAACTCTTGCCGCGATGGGCTATGATTCGCTCATGCTTTATACCGAGGACACCTACGAGGTCCCCGGATATCCCTATTTCGGCCATATGAGAGGACGCTTCTCGGAGAAGGAGCTGAAAGAGATCGACGATTACGCCTTCTCCTTCGGCATCGAGGTGATCCCCTGCATTCAGACGCTCGCGCATCTGGCGACGGCGATCAGATGGCCGGGTCTTTCCTCATTCAGTGACACCGGCGACATACTGCTTGCAGGAGACGACCGTACATACGCTTTCCTGCGGGCGGCTCTCGAGACCTGTTCCCGCTGCTTCAGATCGCGCCGGATCAATATCGGCATGGACGAGGCTCACCAGCTGGGACTGGGGAGATATCTCAGGCAGCACGGATACCGCAAGGCTTCCGACATAATGCTTGAGCACCTCGGAAAGGTCGCCGCCATCTGCGAAGAGGTCGGTCTTGCCCCGATGATGTGGTCCGATATGTTCTTCAGAATGGCTTTCGGGACATATTATGTCCGCGAGGGTGAGATAGCGCCCGAGATAATGGCAAAGGTCCCGTCAAACGTGACTCTCGTCTACTGGGACTACTATTCTCTCGACGCTCAGAGGGTGGACCATATGCTTGAATGCCATCAGAAGTTCAACAACCCGACAGTCTTCGCCGGCGGCGCGTGGAAATGGTCCTGCATCGCTCCGCACAACCGCTTTTCGCTCAAATCGACGAAACTGCAGCTCGAATGCTGCGCCGCACACGGGATAAATTCGGTGATCGTGACCGGTTGGGGCGACAACGGCGGCGAGGCTTCGCAGTTCTCGACGCTTCCGGTGCTCCTCTACTATGCAGAGAGGCTCTATGCCGGAGAAGAAGTCGGTGAGGAGCTGCTCAGAAAGCGCTCCCGCGAGGTCTTTTCCGCCGAATGGGACGACCTGCTCCTCTTCGATCTTCCCAACGCGCTTCCGGGCGCCGAACCTGACAAGATCAGCCACCCGGTCAATCCCTGCAAATATCTCTTCTACAACGACCCGCTCGAGGGCCTGCTCGACAAGCATATGGCTCCACACGTCGCACTTGACTATGCCGATTTCGCCAAGAGGCTCCTCGCGCATCAGAACGATACGCGCTGGGGATATATCTACAGGTGCCTCGGAACTCTCTGCGATTTCCTCGCTGTGAAGTCTGATCTGGGAGTGAGGATCACCGACGCCTACAAACGCGGCGACAACGACGCGCTTCATCTGATCGCAACTCGCGACATCCCCTCCGCCGTGGCGAGGCTCGACATCTTCACCGGAGCCTTCAGGACTCAGTGGTATACCGAAAACAAGCATTTCGGTTTCTCGAACGAGGAGATAAGGATCGGCGGACTTAGGGCAAGACTTCTCTCGGCCGCCGGAAGGATCGAGGCATACGTCGGCGGAGACGCCGAGAAGATCGAGGAGCTTGAGGAGCCGAGGCTCTGGGTGGACGGCAGAAAAGAGGGAGATACCCGCTCGCCCTACATTTCCTTCAACAGCTGGGTCGCCACCGCTACGGTAGGCCAGATGTAATATCATCCCCGGGAGGGTGTCAAAGACCCGCGCGCGGGTCTTTGACACCCTCCCGGAACAATACAGCAGTCATCAGAGGTCTTATATGAAGTATTCAAGAAAATCATACGGGGTCCTTCCGAAAATAATTCACAGCCCGGCGTCATACTGCGTCTCGGGCTCTCCCGCCGCGGTATCCGCCGCGGTCAGAGAGGAAAACGGCCGCGTTCCCGACAGCCTGACGCTTCTCGTCAGGGCCGGCGGCAGGTATGTGATGGATCCCGCCGACAGCATCGAAACAGACGCCGGCTGCTATGAGATCTATACCGCCGAGGTCCCGTCATCAGAGATCTGCGGCAGCTTCTTTTCCTATGCGATAGCGGAGGAGGGCCTGTTTTCCGACGTGACGGATTTTTACACAGTCCCAGTCATCGCCGCCGAAAGCATCCCCGCGCTGCCGCCGCTCTGTCTTACCGAGGTCTACGCGAGGCCTAAGATCGCCGGGAATCCGGTATATCTCGAGGTCATGAATCCCGGGAAGGAGCCCGTCGATCTTTACGGATATGAGTTCCTGGTCTTCACCGACACGACCGAGCCTTCGGGAGAGCCTGTGCTGAGGCTGCCGATGGCGAACGCGCCGGGATGCATGCTGGGCGGAGGAGAGTATACCGCGGTCTGGTGGATCACTCCGAAAAACTACGGCGTCGAGGGCCGCGACTACACCACGCCCGCAGATTTTGCCGATATGTTCAACGGCGATTTCAACAACCGTGAAAACAGGGTGTCGACCGACGGTTCGGACGGCAGGAAAATCAACGTCACCCCGGTCAGCATAACCATCGAGGATCCCGCGACCGGCGTGAAGAGCTTTGCCCCCGGAACCGGCGAGTTCCCCATCGGATGGACCCCGGGCGTCATAGCCATAGTCCCGCGCGGAAAGACCGGCGCGGATGCCCTCTTCAGGGTAGTATACAATACTGTCTTCGGCAGCTGGGACACCCCGGTCAAGCATTCATCCTACTGGGTGACCGACCCGCTGAGTCCGGGGAAGGGAGTGGCCTTTGCCCATTCCGCCGATCCGACTCCGGGATTTCCCGGCCCCGGCCAGGCGATCCCCGATTTGACAGCGCCGCTGCCGGTGATAATCCCCGTCTGCCCGATCGAGAAGGTCTATCTCGGCGACGGAGACTGCGATATCTCATTTGCCGCCGTGGCGATGTCGCCCGACAGACCCGCGGTATCGGCAAGCGTGTCGACCGTCTCGGGCGGCAGGGTGACGGTATGGCCGGCGCAGGAGCGCGAGGACGGTCTCTTTCACGCCTCGGTCCCCATCGGAAAGATCGAGTTCGAGGATAAGCTCAGTTACTTCATCACCGTCGGGGACGGATCGAGGGAGGTCTTCTTCGGCCGCGACGATCCGGTGACGGTCCCGGTACTCGACAATGCCGGGCCGCGGATCACGTCTATGATCCCGACCGAAAAATACTGCTATGACTTGCATCTTTCCCCCGAGATCAGGATGACCTGGACCGACAGGAACGGAACAGACACCGACCGCTGCAGACTTGAGATCGACGGGAGGAATATGACATCCTCCGCCGTCTGGAAGGACGGATCGGTCTCGCTTCCGATAGGGAATCTCTCTGCAGGCGCACACAGGCTCGAGATAGATCTGTTCGACAGGGCGGGGAACCGCACCGGGAAAAAGGTGAATTTCGGGATCTCCGACATGTCGGAGCTTTCGGTATATGTCGGAGAGGTGCATTCTCACACCTCCGATTCCGACGGGACCGGTATGCCGGAGGACGCCTACAGATACGCGCGCGACACCGGAGGCGTCGATTTCTTCGCCGTGACCGAGCATTCGCATTATCTTGACGACAGCAAATTTGCCCGCGGACTGAAGATCGCAGACAGCTTCGACGAGCCGGGAAAATTCGCCGCCCTCTACGGCTTTGAGATGACCTGGCACAACCTCAACGGCTACTGGGGCCATGCCAATGTCCTGAATACGGCGGATTATCTGCAGAATCCCTACAAAAACTCCCTCCCCGATCTTTACGAGTGGCTTGCGGACCGGCCCGAAGGAGTCGGTATGTTCAACCATCCCGGAGTTGCGTGGGGGGACTTCGAGGAGTTCGGATTCATTTCGGACAGGGCCGTAAAGGCGATGTCGCTGGCCGAGATCAAGGGCCCGTCATATGATTTCGAATATTCGCTACTGCTCTCGAAGGGCTGGAAAGCCTCGCCTGTGACGAACGAGGACAATCACAAACCGAACTGGACCACCGCCTCGCCGATGACGGGCTGCGTCCTGGCGCCGGCGCTTACGAGGCAGAACATCGTCGATTCCTTCAAGGCGGGGAGGACCTATACGACCTCCGACAGAACGATGAAGATCCTCTACCGGCTGAACGGGGCCTGGATGGGATCAGAGATCGAGGATCCCGACGTCCTCCGCTTTTCGATCGACATAAAGACAGAGAACACGCTCGGGATCGGGCTTGTCGAGATAATCGCCGAGGACGGCATCGTGGTCGCCTCAAGGAACGCCGGAGTGAGACGGGAGTTTCTGTGGGAGCCCGAGCTTCCCCCGCTCTACGACTATTACTACGTCAGGGTGACCGGCGCGGGAAGGTACTGCGTTACAGCTCCGGTAAGGCTGAAGAACGGCAGGCGGTCGCCGAAGATCGAGAAGCTCACCCTCAACGCTTCCTACAACGATACCGACACCGTCGCCGCCTCGGTCTCGCTGTCGAATCCCGGTCAGACTGCGATAAACGACCTCAGAGTCGCTTTCTACCTGACGCCTCAGGGAGGCTTCAGGGAAGGGGAGTACGAGTCCTTCAGGACTCTCCATATCGGAAAGCTGAAGGGACACTGCCGTGCCACCGTTTCCTGTCTGGTCCCCGAGGTCCCGCATTACAGAAGGCTGTCGGTCATACTGACCGGCATCGGCGAAAACGGAAAGAAGCTTTCTTCGACAAGATCTGTCATGCTGTCGTCGGTGAGGATCGCCGAGATACTCCCCGACAGTTCGGATGAGACGGTCGACGGGAAAAAGGTGTCGAATCCCTACCCTTATGTCACACTTTACAACTCCTCCACACAGCCGGTGTCTCTCGCGGGAGGCAGGCTCGTCCCCTGGACGGCGACCGGAAGGATGCCGCCCGAGGCGAAATGGATCCCGACCGACGGGATAGTCATTCCCGGAAGATCGGCCGCCGTCATCTGGGACAGAAGCAGATGTCCCTCTCTTACCGCCGGGGATTTCAACCGCAGATACGGTCTTTCTCTCACCGAAGGGAAGGATCTCTTCCCGACGTCGGTCCGCATGCTGGACTCCTCGACCGACGGCAGAAAGCTTGAGTTGAGGATAGGCGGCGAGACGGTCAGCAGAGCCTGCTGGAACACCGGGCTCTTCCACACCGGTACCAGGCAGCCGGACAAGGCACTTGAGTATGTATATATTCCCAACATGACATCGACTCTGACCTTCAAGGGCTATTCAGACCCGACTCCGGATTCGGTCGACGAGGAACAGCGGGGAGTCGAGAAGGTGGTCGTTCCCGGGAAGGCGGAGAAGAAGCTGGCGAAAAAGGCGGAGGAAAAGGACAGGAAGGCCGCTGCGAGAAACAAAAAGCTGAGGTTCACCGCCGGAGAGAGCGCGGGGATCGCGCTCGGCGCCGCCGCCGCGGTAGGCGCTGCGGTGGGATCGGTGATGAAGATCATCGGAGGACGCCGGAAAAAGTGACATCCGACTGTCTTGAAAAAACAAAAAAACAACGGAAAGAGGCTGCCTTGCGGCAGCCTCTTTCCGAACAGACAGGTTTTCGGACAGGTGATGATTACTTGATCTCGACGGTAGCTCCGGCATCGGTGAGCTGAGCCTTGATGGCTTCGGCCTCTTCCTTGCCGATGGCTTCCTTGATGGCTTTGGGAGCGCTCTCGACGAGCTCCTTCGCTTCCTTCAGGCCGAGACCGGTGATCTCGCGGACGACCTTGATGACAGGGAGCTTGTTTCCGCCGAAGCTGGTGAGAATGACGTCGAACTCGGTCTTCTCCTCTTCAACGGGAGCGGCGGCAGCGGCAGCACCGGCGCCGGCGCCGGCGGTGATGTTGGCAGCGGAAACGCCGAATGCTTCCTCACAGGCGGAGACGAGCTCGGCAAGTTCCATAATGGTTAAACCCTTGATCTCTTCAAGGATAGCAGTGATTTTTTCGTTTGCCATTTCAGAATATCCTCCAATAAATTGACGGTTGTTTTAAGGCCTCAGGCCTCGGTAGCGGCCTCTGTTTCGGCCGCGGGGGCGTTCTCTCCGGGCTTTGAGGCCTGATCGAGAACATAGACGAGATGTACGAGGGGAGAGCGGATGCAGACAAGGAACTGTGTGATAAGAGTTTCTCTTCCGGGAATCTTGGCGAGCTTTTCAACGCCGTCGGCGTCAAGCACTTCACCGTCGACATAACCCGCGACGAGCTTGAAGGACTCGATCTTATCGGCATACTCCTTGAGGATCTTCGCGGGGGCGACTGCGTCTTTCTCGCTTACCGCGATGGCCGTCATTCCCGAGAGATACTGTTTGATGCCGCCGAGGCCGCAGTTCTCGCAGGCTCTTCCGGTGAGCGAGTTCTTGATGACCTGATACGAAACGCCCGCTTCGCGGAGGGCCTTGCGCATCTTGGTATCGTCCTCAACGGTGATCCCCTGATAGTTTACCACGACTCCGGATACGGAGTTCCTGATCTTGTCGGAGAGTTCGGAGACAATCTGCTGCTTCTGCTCAAGTACTGTTTTGCTGGGCATAGCTGTTCCTCCTGAGTAAAAAAATATCCTCCTCCCGCAAACGAGCCGGGAGAAGAACAAACCTCTGCTGAGTATTGTTTCTCCTCGGCAGGAAAGCACATGGCTTTTACGGGAACCTGCTGTCTTTGGATAACGCGCAATATTATACACCCTGTCCTGCCGTTTGTCAATACTTTTTTTAAAAAAACTGATTTTTTCCCGGACATCACCGAAGATCAGGGTTAATTAACTCACCCCGAAGGAGAGTATGCCAGGACTGCCTGTCACGCCGAGAGAGATCCGGTCCACGGTCGGATGAATCGAACGGAGGGATTCCGATTGCTTGGATGTATGAGGGTAGGCGAGGTCTCATGGTGCCATCCGCTGTCTTATTTGGGTGGGAATCAGCGGCTCTTTTATCCCGCCCGAAGCATCTGCGGTCAGGAATCGCATATGCTGCTTGTGCACCTTAGTTTTATGTCGCTCAATAAGCTCGTTTTTTTTGACAAACAGGCCGGAATGGCGCGGTGTCGCTCAGGGCAAATGCCCGAAGGCTCGCGAAAGAACTTGCGTAGCGAGATTTTTTACAGACTCTTCGATATAAGGAAACAGGGGGAGTCAGGAGCTTCGTTCACACTGTGTTAACAAATATCATTTATAATATTATAGATTTTTTTATGAAAAGGTCGAAAACATCATATGGATAACGAACTGTTTGATAAAGACGATCTGACTTCCGCGGATCCTGAAAGACCCGGCGATATAACGCAGGAGTCTCCGGAAAAAAGCGGAAACTCTGCCGGAAATGAGGAGCGTGAGGCCGCGTGCGGCGATCCCGTCGACAAAACAGAGTGCGGAGAAGAAGGTTCGGGCACCGAGCCTGACGCGAAGCCTCTCACCCCCGCAGGCGTATCGGCCGGCAAGCTCAGGATAATTCTTCTGTCGGTGACCGTCCTCACCGCGCTCGCGGCGCTTCTGCGCTCTCTTTCGGTCCTCTTCTTCTTTGACGCCGACCCGGGTTATTTCAGGCAGGGATTTCTGCCGGTGCTTTCGGTGGTGCTGACCGGGGTCACCTTCATGGTCATCCTCTCGCTCTTCATAGTCGTTCCGAATGGACTCCCCGACAAAAAGCCGGGAGGAAGCTACGGCTATTTCATTTCGACATTTGCGGCATTCGTAATGGCGTTTGAGGCGGGATACCGGATATGGAGGCTTTTCGACACCGGCTTAGGGACTGTCTTCGGAAAGATATACGCCCGCGGCGACGCATCCTTCGTGACGAGGGCGGACAGGATATCCGCGGTACTGTCCCTGCTGCTGCCGATAGCGTCGGCCGGTGCGGCGGCGCTCTTCTTCCTGCGCTCATCCTCGGGAGAAAAGGGGAAGCCGTCGGAAAAAATGAGATCCGCAAGACTGATCCTGGGGATCTTTCCGGCTCTCAGGGCGATATTCGGATTCGCGTCGCTTTATTTTGACATGAGCACCGTTATGAACGGCGATATGAAGCTTTTGTCGGAGTTTGCCCTGATTTTCCTGATGCTCTTCTTCCTTACCGAGAACCGAATGGAGCTCGGAGGGGAGAGATCGACGCCGAGGGCATATCTCGCCGGAGCCCTTGCCGCCTTCCTGCTTTCCTTTACGACCGGCATATCCGCCGCCGTCGGGTTCTTTGCGGGAAAGATCGGAGGAGAGATGATGATCGAGGCGCTCTTTTTGCTGGTCTGCGGACTGTACGCCCGGATGAGAGCCTCCGATTATTCCGCCTTTGTCGCCAGGATAGCGGCAAAGACAGATGTCCCCGGGGAGGGGGAGAAGCAATGAATGGAAGAAAGATGTTTCCGAAGGACAGGATAATCTGGCTCCACGAGAGGATCAGGTGCGGAGGCTATCCCAACGCGGCGCTTGAAGCAGAGCGCTTCGGTATCTCTGAAAGACAGGCTCACCGCGACATTCAGATGCTCAGGCAGGATCTGGGAGCGCCGCTCTCCTTCGACAGGGCGAGAAACGGCTTCTTCTATACCGCTTCTGATTATTCGCTGCCCGATTACGTGAAGAGTAGCGATGTCGAATCGGGAGTCTCGCTGATAGCCTCATCCGAGGAGGCGGGAGGAGTCAGCGCTCAGATGACGATCCCCTATACCGCCGAGATCGAGGTCCCCTCGAAGCTGGCGGCGGTCGAGCTCGGAAGATATATAATAAGGAAGACAGGCAAAAACATATACCTCTGCGAGTTCCGCAATCCCGATCTCTTCATCGGGATGCTGCTTGCGTCGGGCGAAAGGATCTCTGTCCGGTCTCCCGAATGGCTCAGAAAGCGGGTCGTCGAGGCCTGTTCGGCGCTGGCGGAAGCCAACAAAGACTGAAAAAGGCTGAAAAAAGGCCCGGAGCAGCTCACAAAGCATGATTTTTATGCATATTGAACAAATATCGGCCTGCAGATGTGTTGAAATTCTCCGTTATTCCTTATTGTGTTTTTTTTTGATTTGTGATAAAATATTGTCCGCTTGATGTGCGAAGATTGCGTTGAGGCGAAAGGTTGCCGCGTTGAACAGCGGGGAATTTTCGCTGAGAAGTCCTCCGGAGCCTGTACGGCTCCGAAAAGGAGGGCGAATCGAAGCTTTTTTGCTCCCGGCAGCTGATGTTCATAGGCTGCCTCGGGATACCGGAGCGGTCCGTATGATCCGAAACCGTCCGCGGGATGCGGAGGTTTCGGTTTTTGCATGGCCGCGAAAAGAAACGCCCGGAAGGGTGGCAAAAGAAAATGCTTCTTTCTTCGATGCGTGCGTCGCGCAGTGAGCTACATTTATTATTTACACGCGCGTAACGCGTCATCCAGAAGGAGGAAAACCATGGCAGAATCAAGACTCAGAGTTCGTCTGAAGAGCTACGATCACAAGCTTGTCGACACCGCCGCCGCCAAGGTCGTCGAGACCGCAAAGCGCGCCGGCTGCGAAGTCTCCGGGCCCATCCCGCTTCCGACAAAGAAGGAGATCGTCACCATTCTCCGCGCCGTCCACAAATACAAGGACAGCCGCGAGCAGTTCGAGCTCAGGTATCACAACAGGCTGATCGACATCAAGAACCCGACCAAGAGCCTCGCCCAGGATCTTATGAACCTTGAGCTTCCGGCCGGTGTGGACATCTCAGCCGATCTCTGAAACAAGGAACCATTTACAGCAAGGCCCCTCTCAGGGGCGCTTGCCGGTCAAGTTGGCGCTGATCCCGCTGAGGATTAATCCCAAAGCGTCAACCAATAACCTGCAGGAGGAAAAATGAAAAAGGGAATCATCGGAAAGAAGCTGGGCATGACCCAGATCTTCGACGAAATCGGGAACGCCGTCCCGGTAACGGTCATTCAGGCCGGTCCCTGCACAGTGGTGCAAAGAAAAACGGCAGAAAAAGACGGTTACGAGGCTGTTCAGCTCGGTTTTGAGGACGTCAAGGAAAAACACCTGACCAAGGCCGAAGCCGGACATTTCGCGAAGAACGGTCTCGCGATCAAGAAGCATCTTAAGGAATTCCGCCTTGAAGACTGCTCGGGCTACAACGTAGGCGACAGCGTATCTGTCGAAACCTTCGCCGCAGGCGAAAAAGTCGACGTCACCGGTACGACAAAGGGCCACGGATTCTCGGGCGTTATCAAGAGATGGAATCAGCACAGACTCAGAATGACCCACGGCGTCGGCCCCGTGCACCGCGAAGTCGGTTCGATGGGCGCTAACTCCGACCCGTCCAGAGTCTTCAAGAACAAGCATCTGGCCGGACAGTACGGTCACGAGCAGGTGACGATCCTCAACCTCGACGTTGTCAAGATCGACGCCGAAAACAACCTTATTGCCATTCGCGGCGCCATCCCGGGCCCGAAGGGCGGAATCGTCTTCATCCGCGATTCCATCAAAGCCTGACAGGAGGTAAGACAGAATGCCTAACGTAAAAGTTCTTAATATGGAAGGCAAAGAGGTCGGTGAGATCGGGCTGTCCGAAAAGATCTTCGGCGCCGAAGTCAACCTTCCGGTCCTTCATACCGCGGTCAGAGCTTATCTGCTTAATCAGCGTCAGGGAACCCAGTCGACGAAGACAAGATCCGAAGTCAGCGGCGGAGGAAAGAAGCCCTGGCGTCAGAAGGGGACCGGCAGAGCCCGTCAGGGATCGACCAGATCTCCTCAGTGGACACACGGCGGCATCGCGCTCGGCCCCAAGCCCCGCTCCTACCGCACCGATGTCAACAAGAAAACAAAGAGAGTCGCGCTCTTCAGCGCTCTTTCGGATAAGGTATCCGGCGGCAATCTCGTCGTCCTCGACGAATGCAAACTCGACGGCTACAAGACCGCCTCGATGGTGAAGATGTTCAGAGCGCTCGGCGCCGTCAAGGAAAACGGCAGCGACGCGAAGGCCCTGCTCGTTCTCCCCGAGGCCGACAGCTTCATCGTCCGCAGCGTCCGCAACATACCCACCGCGGCCGCCACGCTTTACAGCACCATCAACACCTACGAGGTTGTCAATGCCGAAAAGCTTATCATAACGAAGGATGCTCTCGAGAAGCTGACTGCCGTTTATGACGGCGTCTGCGACAAGGAGGACAACGACTAATGGATAAGACATATGATATCATCCTGAGACCTATGCTCACGGAATCCAGCATGGACCTCATGTCTCAGAAGAAGTATGTGTTCAAGGTTCATCCCTCGGCCACGAAGCCCGAGATCGCGAAGGCAGTCGAAGCTGCCTTCTCGGTAAAGGTCAAGGACGTCAATACGGCCAACTACCGCGGCAAGAAGAAGAGAGTCCGCTACAACTACGGTTACACCGCCGCCTGGAAAAAGGCGATCGTGACACTGACCGAAGACAGCCCGACAATCGCCTTCTTCGACGGCCTGAACTGATTTGAGGAGGAAAGACCAATGCCTACCATCAAATACAAACCCACGACTCCCTCGAGACGCAACATGACTGTCCCCTCCTTTGAGGAGATCACGAAGTTCAGCCCCGAGAAGAGCCTCATAGTCATCAAGAAGAAACACGCCGGAAGAAACGCCAACGGCAAGATCACCGTTCGCCACCAGGGCGGCGGCAACAAGGTCAAATACCGCGTCATCGACTTCCGCAGACTCGACAGGGGAGAGGCCACCGTCGTCGGCATCGAATACGATCCCAACCGTTCGGCCTACATCGCCCTGCTTGAGAACGGCGAGGGCAAAAAGAGCTACATCATCGCTCCCGTCGGACTCACCGCGGGCGACAAGGTCTACACCGGCGAGGACGCCGACATCAAGGCCGGCAACACTCTTCCTCTCGCCAACATCCCGGTCGGTACCTACGTCAACAGCATCGAGCTGCATCCCGGCAAGGGTGGCCAGCTCGTCAGAGCCGCCGGAACCGCCGCTCAGCTGCTCTCGAAGGAGAACGGCAAGGCGATGATCAGACTTCCCTCGGGCGAAGTCAGGACCATCCCGATGAACTGCAACGCGACGATAGGACAGATCGGCAACATCGAGCACGACACCGTCAAGATCGGAAAAGCCGGCAAGAAGAGACACATGGGCATCAGACCGACCGTCCGCGGCTCGGCGATGAACCCCTGCGATCACCCGCACGGCGGCGGCGAGGGCAAGTCTCCCGTCGGACATCCCGGTCCGCTCACTCCCTGGGGCAAGCCCGCTCTCGGTTATAAGACCAGAAAGCACAAGGCCCGCACCGAGAAGTTCATAGTCAAGCACAGAAGCGCTAAATAAGGAGGGAATATTAATGAGCAGAAGTCTTAAAAAAGGCCCGTTCGTAGAGCAGAAGCTCTTCGACCGCGTTGTGGCCATGAATGAGAAGAACGAGAAGAAGGTCATCAAGACCTGGTCCCGCGCTTCGACGATATTCCCTGAGTTCGTTGGACACACCATCGCCGTCCACGACGGACGCAAGCATGTTCCGGTGTACGTGACCGAGGATATGGTCGGCCACAAGCTCGGCGAGTTTGCTCCCACCAGGACATTCAGAGGCCATTCGGGATCGAAGACCTCGAACACCGGCAAATGATCAGGGAGGAAGTAGGAACTTATGGAAGCAAAAGCTTATCTTAAATACCTCAGAATCTCCCCCCGCAAGGTCAAGATCGTCCTGGATCTGATCCGCGGCAAGGATACGACCGTAGCGGCCGCCATCCTGAAAAACACCCCGAAGGCGGCCTCCCCCGAGATCGGCAAGCTCCTCAAGAGCGCGATCGCGAACGCCGAGCACAACTTCGGCATGGACGCCCAGAACCTTTACGTTTCCGAGTGCTTCGTCTGCCCCGGACCGACTCTCAAGAGACTGCTCCCCAGAGCCAAGGGCTCGGGCGACAGGATCCTGAAAAGAACATCTCATGTGACGCTCGCCGTCGCAGAGAAGAATGCTGACAAGGAGGTCAAAGAATAATGGGACAGAAAGTCAATCCTAAGGGCCTTCGTGTAGGCGTTATCAAGGACTGGGATTCCAGATGGTGCGTAAAGGACGAGATCTTCGGTGACGTCCTCGTATCAGACTACAACATCAGAAAGCTTCTCAAAAAGGAGCTCTTCAAGGCAGGCGTTCCGCGCATCGAGATCGAGCGCGACCAGTTCAAGGTCAAGGTCGTCATCCACTGCGCGAAGCCCGGCGTCGCCATCGGACGCGGCGGCGAGAACATCGACAAGATCAAGAAGGAGATCGAGAACATCGTCGGCAAGGACGCCAACGGCAAGCAGATCCCCGTCATGGTCGATATCGTCGAGATCGCCAGCCCCGATCTCAACGCCCAGCTGGTCGCCGAGAACATCTGCGCTCAGCTCGAGGGCCGTGTCGCCTTCAGACGCGCCATGAAGATGGCGATCAGAAACACCATGCGCCTCGGAGCGCGCGGTATCAAGGTATCCTGCTCCGGACGTCTCGGCGGCGCCGAGATCGCGAGATCCGAGCACTACCATGAAGGAACCATCCCGCTTCAGACCCTTCGTGCCGACATCGACTACGGCTTCTGGGAAGCCAATACGACCTACGGCAAGATCGGTGTCAAGGTCTGGATCTACAACGGCGAGGTCCTGAAGACGGTCGCCGGAGACAGACGCAGGAACGACCGCAGAGGCGACCGCAGGAACGGCGACCGCAGAGGCGACCGCAGGAACGGCGACCGCAGAGGCGGCGACCGCAGGAACGGCGACAACCGCGGGCCGAGAGACGGCTCCAGCCGCAACGACCGCAGGAATCAGCCCCGCACGCCCAGACCCGCTCAGACCGGCGCTGCTCCCAGAGAAGGAGGAAACAAGTAATGTTAATGCCTAAGAGAGTCAAATTCCGCAAGCAGCAGCGCGGAAGACTTAAAGGCAAGGCATCCAGCGGCAACACCGTCACCTACGGTGATTACGGACTCGTTGCCCTCGAGCCGGCCTGGATAACGTCAGCTCAGATCGAAGCCGCCCGTATCGCAATGACAAGATATATCAAGCGCGGAGGCAACGTCTGGATCAAAATATTCCCCGATAAGCCTATAACCGAGAAGCCCGCCGAGACCCGTATGGGATCCGGTAAGGGTTCGGTCGAATACTGGGTAGCGGTAGTAAAGCCCGGCCGTGTCATGTTCGAGATGGACGGTGTATCGGAAACCGAAGCTAAAGAGGCTATGCGTCTCGCTTCTCACAAACTTCCCATCAAGTGCAAGTTCGTGACGAAGGGCGCGGCCGAGGAGGAAGCGAAATGAAGATCACTGAAGTGAGAGCGATGAGCGACGCCGAACTCGGCGCGAAGCTCAGAGAGCTCAAGGAAGAGCTTTTCAATCTCCGTTTCCAGCTTGCCGTCAATCAGCTTGAGAACACCAACCGTATTGTTGAAGTCAAGCGCGACATCGCCCGCGTCATGACCGTTATCAACGAGAAGAAGGCTTAAGGAGGCAATCGAAATGGAAGAGAGAAACCTCAGAAAAACAAGAGTCGGACTCGTTGTCTCGGACAAGATGGACAAGACGGTGACCGTCGCCATCGAAGACAACGTTCTGCATCCGATGTACGGAAAAACAGTTAAGAGAACCCTCAAGGTTCACGCTCACGATGCCGATAACTCCTGCGGGATCGGCGACAAGGTAGAGATCATGGAGACCAGACCTCTCTCGAAGACAAAGAGATGGCGCGTCGTCAGGATCATCGAAAAGGCGAAATGATCGGCAGGGAGGAAGACAAATGGTACAGCAGGAATCAAGACTGAAGGTCGCCGACAACACCGGCGCCAAGGAACTGCTCTGCATAAGAGTCCTCGGCGGCACCGGCCGCAGATACGCCTCGGTCGGAGACGTTATCGTCTGCTCGGTCAAGAAGGCGGCTCCCGGCGGCATGGTCAAGAAGGGCGAGGTCGTCAAGGCCGTCGTCGTCAGGACCGTGCACGGAGTCAAGCGTCCCGACGGATCCTACATCAGATTCGACGAGAACGCCGCCGTCATCATCAAGGAAGACCAGACCCCCCGCGGGACCCGTATCTTCGGGCCTGTGGCAAGAGAACTCCGCGAGAAGCAGTATCTCAAGATACTCTCCCTCGCCCCCGAAGTACTTTGACGGAAGGAGATAAACGATGAATATCAAAAAAGACGATACCGTTGTGCTTCTCACCGGAAAGTATGAGGAAAAGAAGGACAAGAACGGAAAGCTTCTCACCCACAAGGTGATCGCCGTCTCCCCGAAGGAGGACAAGGTCATCGTTGAGGGCGTGAACAGGGTCAAAAAGCATGTAAAGCCCCGCAGACAGGGCGAGCAGGGAGGGATCATCGACACCGAAGGCGCTATCTACGCCTGCAAGGTCGCTCTCTACTGCCCCAAGTGCGACAAGGGCGTAAGAGTCAAGACCGTCGTCAAAGAGGACGGCAAGAAGGTCCGCGTTTGCGCAAAATGCGGCAAAGAATTCTGAGAAAGGGGAAGAGAGAGATAACAATGGCTAGACTCAAGGACAAATACAAGTCGGAAATCGCTCCCGCCCTTATGCAGAAATTCAACTATAAGAGCGTTATGCAGATCCCGAAGCTCGACAAGGTCGTCATCAACGTCGGCTCTTCCGAGGCCAGGGACAATGCCAAGGTCATCGACAACATCATCGGCGATCTCAGCCTCATCACCGGACAGAAGGGCGTTCCGACCACCGCGAGGAAATCGGTCGCGAACTTCAAGGTCAGGGAAGGCATGAAGATCGGCGCCAAGGTCACTCTCCGCGGCGACAGGATGTATGAATTCGTCGACAAGCTCTTCAACTTCGCGCTCCCCAGAGTCCGCGACTTCAAGGGGATCAATCCCAACGCCTTCGACGGCCGCGGCAACTACGCCCTCGGCCTGAAGGAGCAGCTGATATTCCCCGAGATCGACTACGACAAGGTCGACAAGATCCGCGGAATGGACATCTGTCTGGTAACCACCGCCAACACCGATGAAGAAGCCCGCGAGCTTCTCCTCGCGCTCGGCGCCCCGTTCGCAAAATAAGGGAGGCAAAGTTAGAAATGGCAAAGAAAGCAATGATTCTCAAGCAGCAGGCCCCGGCGAAATACTCGACCAGAGCATACAACCGCTGCAAGATCTGCGGCCGTCCGCACGCCTATCTCCGCAAATACGGCATCTGCCGCATCTGCTTCAGAAATCTTGCCTACAAGGGCGAGATCCCGGGCGTAAGAAAGGCCTCCTGGTGAACTTTTCCGGCAAAGCTTCCCTGACGGGAAGCGGCCGGATCAATACCGAAGTACCCCGAATATCGGAAGGAAACTAAGCTGCGGCCCGGTTTAACCGCCGATATGTTGCCGTCCGCGAACGGCAGCAAGAATTATTTTAACTTGCATATGGAGGAAAAACACAATGCAAATGTCTGATGTTATTGCCGATATGCTCACAAGGATCAGAAACGCCTCGGGCGCCAAGCACGCCACCGTGGACATCCCGGCATCGAACATGAAGAAATCAATCGCCGACATTCTCGCCACCGAAGGCTACATCACCGGTTACGAGGTCATAGACGACGGAAAGCAGGGCATCATCAGGATCACCCTGAAATATGTCGGCAAGAAGCAGCAGGTCATCCGCGGGATCCGCAGGGTATCCAAGCCCGGTCTCCGCATCTACGCCGGCTGCGACGAGATGCCCAGAGTCATGAACGGACTCGGCATCGCGATCGTTTCAACGTCCAAGGGCATAATGACCGACAAGCAGGCCAGAAGAGAAAAGGTCGGCGGCGAAGTCCTTGCCTTCGTATGGTAACGGGGAGGAGAAGAGAAAATGTCAAGAATAGGCAGAAAACCCATCACTCTCCCCGCCGGAGTCACGCTTACCGTTGACGAGTCCAACCTCGTGACGGTCAAGGGAAAGCTCGGAACTCTCACCGAGAAGATCAGCCCCAGGATGACCGTCAAGGTCGACGGCCCCGTCGTGACAGTCGAAAGACCCACCGACGAGAAAGAGGATAAGAGCCTTCACGGACTCTCCAGAACCCTCATCAACAACATGGTCGTCGGAGTATCCGAAGGCTATTCCAAGGTCCTCGAGATCTACGGGACCGGCTACAGAGCCACTGTTCAGAACAAGAAGCTGCTTCTTTTCCTCGGACATTCTCTGGTAAACGGTAATCCCCAGGCGGCCCTCACGATCGAGCAGCCCGAAGGCATCACCTTTGAGGTGGCCGAGAAGGCTTCCCCGATCACCATCACCGTCAAGGGCGCCGACAAACAGCAGGTCGGTCAGATCGCCGCGGTCATCCGCGGAAAGAGACCGCCCGAGCCCTATCACGGCAAGGGTATCAGATACGCCGGCGAAGTCATTCGCCGCAAGGCCGGCAAGACGGCCAAGAAGTAAGCGGAGAGGAGTGAAAGGATATGGTATCAAAGAAGAACAAGAACGCTGCGCGGCTTAAGAGACATATCAGGGTCAGAGGAAAGATCTCGGGAACCTCCGAGCGTCCCAGACTCTGCGTATACCGCTCGACCAACAACATCAGCGCGCAGATCATCGACGATGTCAAGGGAATCACTCTTGTTTCGGCTTCTTCCTACGGAAAAGAATTCGGCGAGGGCGGCAACAAAGAGGCCGCGAGAAAAGTCGGAAAGCTTATCGCCGAGAAAGCAATCGAAAAGGGTATCACCGAAGTCGTATTCGACCGCGGCGGCTATCTTTATCACGGACGTGTATCGGAACTGGCTGAGGGTGCCCGCGAGGGCGGCCTGAAGTTCTGACCCTCCGGGGCAGTTCCGGTTTGTACACTGTTCAAACTGTTATTTGAACATTTCAAGGAGCATTAAAATGGCATTCAGAAACAACAACGTCGAGGAAAAGGAATTTACCGAAAGCCTCGTTGCACTGAACCGTGTTTCCAAGACCGTTAAAGGTGGACGCGTTTCCCGCTTCGCCGCTCTTATGGTGGTAGGCGACGGACACGGCCGCGTGGGCGTAGGACTCGGAAAGGCGATCGAGGTTCCCGAAGCGATCCGCAAGGGAATCGAAGACGCGAAGAAAAATCTCGTTACCGTTTCGATCAAGGATACGACCATTCCCCATCAGGTCATAGGCGTCTTCGGAGCCGGCAAGGTCCTGCTCAAGCCCGCCGCCCCCGGTACCGGTATCATCGCCGGTTCGAAGGTCAGAATGGTCCTCGAGGCCGCCGGTATCAGCAATATCAGAGCGAAGTGCCTCAGATCGAACAACCCCGTCAACGTTGTCAAGGCCACGATGGAAGGCCTTAAGGAACTCAGAACGATCGAAGAGGTCGCGAAGGTCCGCGGGATAGAGGTCGACGACGTAAAGGGAGGCGTAAGGAAATGAAGAAGGTTACGCTTATCAGATCCCTTATCACCTGCAAGCCGAATCAGAAGGCGACCGCCGATTCTCTCGGCCTTCGCAAGATCGGCGACTCGGTCATCCATGCCGAGGGACCGGTGCTGAACGGCAAGATCAAGATCCTTTCCCACCTTGTTAAGGTCGAGGATTGCGACGGAAACGGAAAGGAGAACGCATGATGAAACTCAACGATCTTCGCCCCGCCGAAGGTTCTGTGAAGGCTTCCTTCCGCAAGGGAAGAGGCATCGGATCCGGCAACGGAAAGACCGCCGGCAAGGGACACAAGGGACAGAATGCGAGATCGGGCGGCGGAGTAAGGCCCGGCTTTGAGGGCGGCCAGTTCCCGATCTACAGACAGCTTCCCAAGAGGGGATTTGGCAACTCCAGATTCGCCACCGTTTACGCGACTGTCAACGTTGAGGACCTCAACCGCTTCGACGACGGATCGACGGTGGATCTCGACACCCTTCTCGCCGCTCGCGTCATCCGCAAGCCCTATGACGGACTCAAGGTCCTCGGAAACGGCGAACTCAAGAAGAAACTCAACGTCAAGGCGTCGAAATTCTCTTCGGCCGCGAAGGAAAAGATTGAGGCAGCAGGCGGAACTACCGAGGAGGTATAACGATGTTTGCGACCTTTAGAAATGCCTGGAAGACGGCTGAGCTCCGTTCGAAGATCCTCTTCACGGCGCTCATAATGCTGATCTACAGACTTGGCGCATCGATCCCGCTGCCCTACATCTCCAACGACGCTCTTACCTACTTCAACAGCTATGCGAGAGGCTCGATCCTCGAGTATATGGACTTCCTCTCCGGAGGCGCGTTCGGTAACTCGACCCTCTTTGCTCTCTCGGTATCGCCCTACATCACCGCATCGATCGTTATCCAGCTTCTGACCGTTGCCATCCCGGCCCTTCAGGCCCTTTCCAAGGACGGCGAGGAGGGTAGAAAGAAGATAACCGCCATAACCAGATATGTGACCGTGGTTCTCGCCATCGTGACTGCCTACGGTTACATGAAGCTTATGGAAAACTACAATATGCTCGTTTCCGACATCACCTGGTTCGGCAAATTCGTCCTCATCGGATGCTACTGCGCCGGCGCCGCGATTATCATGTGGCTGGCCGAGAGAGTCAACGAGCACGGTATAGGCAACGGAGTATCGATGATACTCTTTGCCAATATAATTTCCCGCGTTCCCACGCTTGCCAACAGCGTCGGGTCGATGGTCTACAACAAGACCGACGGCTTCAGATGGTGGGGAATACCCCTTGCGGTCCTTTCTCTCGCCATCACCCTTGCGATGATCATCTTCATCGTATGGTTCACCGAGTCTGAGAGACGCATCCCGATCCTCTACGCCAAGAGAGTCGTAGGACGCAAGATGTACGGCGGACAGTCATCGAATCTCCCGATCAAGCTGAACATGTCGGGCGTTATGCCTATAATCTTCGCGAGCACGATCGCTTCGATCCCCGCGACGATCGGCGCCTTCTTCCCGAACAGCGGATTCAGCAAGTTCATGGAGAAATACTTCAACTACAATACCTGGCTGTATTTCATTATTTATCTGGCCCTTATTGTGGTTTTCGCCTACTTCTACATCATGATTTCCTTCGATCCGGTCGAAGTATCCAACAATATACAGAAGAACGGCGGTTCGATCCCCGGGATCCGTTCCGGACGTCCCACCATCCAGTATATCAAGAAGATACTCAACAGGATCACCCTGATCGGAGCGGTATTCCTCTGCATCGTCGCAGGGCTTCCGATGCTCGTCACGATCATCAATCATCTGATAAACCCTGCCAGCACGACCTTCAACGGCATCGCGTTCGGCGGAAACTCTCTGCTGATCGTTGTCGGTGTCATTCTTGAGGTCGTCAGAGACCTTGAGGCTCAGCTCGCTCTGCGCAGCTACGGCAAGTCTCAGACGAAGGGCATCTTCGGCTGATGACCGCTCAGGTGAGGTTCAAATCATGAATCTGATACTGATGGGCGCGCCGGGTGCCGGCAAGGGCACACAGGCGGAACTCATTTCAGAGCGCGAGGGCATCCCGGCGATCTCGACCGGTCAGATACTTCGCAACGCCATGAAGGCAGGGACCCCGCTCGGTCTCGAAGCCAGGTCATACGTCGAGTCGGGAGCTCTTGTTCCCGACGCGACGGTGATCGGGATCGTGAAAGAGTACCTCGGGTCGGAGGAATGCAGGAAGGGATTCATCCTTGACGGATTCCCCCGTTCGACCGCTCAGGCGGTCGCGCTGAAGGAATTCGGCATTAAGATCGACGCGGTGCTATCGATAAACGTCTCCGACGAGCGTATCGTCAGGCGGATGTCGGGAAGGCGCGTATGCGAATGCGGAGCGTCATATCACATCGACTACCTGCCGCCCGCGAAGGAAGGCATCTGCGACAAATGCGGCAGAGAGCTTTTTATACGCAGGGACGACAGGCCGGAAACCGTACTGGCGCGTCTCAAGACCTACCACGAAGAGACAGAGCCTCTCATCGAGTTCTACCGGAACGAAGGGATCCTCGTCGAAGTCGAAGGGCAGGAGCGTGTCGAAGACACGACCGCGCTGGTGAAGAAGGCGCTTGAGTGCGCCCTGAAGAAATGATCCCGCTGAAGAACAGACTTCAGATAGAGGAAATGAAGAAGGCGGGCAGGATCACCGCGGAAGCCATGGCTGCCGCTGTGGAAGCGGTCCGGGAGGGCATCTCGACATGGGAGCTCGACAGGATCGTCAGACACCGTATCGAAAGAAACGGCGCCCGCCCCACATTCCTCGGATACGGAGGATTTCCCGGATCGGCATGCATCAGCATCAACGACGAGGTCATCCACGGCATTCCCTCAAGGAGCAGGATATTGCATGAAGGCGATATCGTAAAGCTCGACCTCGGTGCATTCTATCACGGCTTTACCGGCGACATGGCCAGGACGGTCGCGGTCGGAAGGATCTCGGATGACGCCGCCCGCCTCATCAGGGCGGCAAAGGAAAGCTTCGAGGCCGGCGTCTCCGCCTTCAAAGAGGGCGGAAGGATCGGCGATATCGGCAGCGCGATCCAGACCAGAGCCGAATCCGACGGCTTCAGCGTGGTGCGCAGATACATCGGCCACGGAGTCGGAAGAGAACTCCACGAGGATCCCGAGGTACCGAATTACGGAACTCCCGGACGCGGGGTCAGACTTCAGGTCGGCATGACGCTTGCCATAGAACCGATGATCAACATGGGGAGGCCGGAGGTATACGAGCTGGACGACGGATGGACGGTCAAGACCGCCGACGGTTTGCTGTCAGCTCATTACGAGAATTCGGTCGCTCTTACCGAAGACGGTCCGGTGATCCTGACCGCGCTCGACGTTTAAAGAATGGGGTGATTACTCTGCCTAAAGACGATGTTGTCGAATTTGAAGGAACGGTGATCGAGGCTCTGCCCAACACCGTGTTCAAGGTCCAGCTTCCGAACGGCCATATAGTGACCGCTCATATTTCAGGAAAGCTTCGCCTGAATTACATCAGAATCCTGCCCGGTGACCATGTCAAGGTCGAGGTCTCGATCTACGATCTGACAAAAGGCCGTATAACCTGGCGAACCAAATAACCGCGACTTATAATTAATCAGAAAGGAATGGTTGAAATGAAAGTCAAGCCATCCGTAAAGAAGATCTGCGAAAAATGCAAGATCATAAAGAGACACGGCCGTGTAATGGTCATCTGCGAGAATCCCAAGCACAAACAGCGCCAGGGCTGACCGCAGTATTCACAGTGTTTTAAGAAGAAAGGAAAAACAGAATGGCTCGTATAGCTGGTGTTGATATTCCCAACGCAAAGCGTATTGAAATCGCCCTTACCTACATCTACGGTATAGGACGCAAAAGCTCGAACGACATTCTTGCCAAGACCGGCATCAATCCGGATACCCGCGCCAAGGATCTTACCGAGGACGAGGTCGCAAAGCTCCGTGACGTGATTGAGAATAACTACGTGGTCGAAGGTGATCTCCGCCGCGACGTGAACCTCAATATCAAGAGGCTTGTTGAGATCAACTGCTACCGCGGCATAAGACACAGAAAGGGTCTGCCGGTCAGAGGTCAGAGGACCAAGACCAACGCCAGAACCCGCAAAGGTCCGGTCAAGACGATCGCCAACAAGAAGAAAGGAGCATAAAAAAGCATTATGGCTAAAGTTGCTGCTAAGAAGGTCATCAAAAAGCGCCGCGAACGCAAGAACATACCCTACGGGCAGGTTCATATCCGCGCCACCTTCAACAATACCATCGTAACCGTTACCGATAACGAAGGCAACGTCATTTCCTGGGCCTCCGCCGGCGAGCTCGGCTTCAAGGGTTCAAGAAAATCCACTCCTTTCGCCGCCTCCCAGGCTTCCGAAACTGCCGCCAAGGCTGCCATGGAGCACGGGCTCAAGTCGGTAGAGGTCTATGTGAGAGGCCCCGGTCAGGGCCGTGAGTCGGCTATCCGTGCGCTTGACACAGTCGGACTTCACGTAACACTCATCAGAGACGTTACTCCCGTCCCGCACAACGGATGCAGACCGCCCAAGCGCCGTCGCGTCTAATGACAATCTCTATGGAGGAATCTAATTATGGCAAGATACACAGGTCCTGATTGCAAGCAGTGCCGCAGAGAAGGCACGAAGCTCTTCCTTAAGGGCGACCGCTGCACTTCCGGCAAATGCCCCTTTGACCGCATGGACATGGGCGGCAGAGGTCGCGAGACAGTTCCCGCCGCTCCCGGTCAGCACGGTGCGGCAAAAAAGAAACTCAGAGAATACGGCATGCAGCTCCGTGAGAAGGAGAAGGTCAGAAGATTCTACGGGGTTCTTGAGCGTCAGTTCCACAACTACTACCTCAAGGCCGAGAAGATGTCCGGCATGGCCGGCGAGAACCTCCTCATCCTGCTTGAGAGAAGACTCGACAACGCCGTTTACCGCATGGGATTCGGTCAGAGCCGCAGCGCTTCCCGTCAGCTGACACTCCACGACCACATCACCGTCAACGGCAAGAAGGTCAATATTCCTTCCTATTCGGTCAAGGTCGGAGACGTTATCGCGGTCAGCGAATATGCCAAGAGCAAAGAATCGATAAAAGAACTGATCGAGGCCATGGCAGGCAGAAACGCCCCGAAGTGGCTTGAGGTCGACGCCGAGAAGGGATCTGCCAAGGTTGTGGCGCTTCCCACTAGAGAAGATGTCGGCTTTGATTTCAACGAGCAGCTTATCGTCGAGCTTTATTCCAAATAATCCCCATTGTCCTGTTATTCTTCAACAATGGCAGCGAATGGCTGCTAATCGGATTTTTAGGAAAGAGGTATTACCGGAATGATAGAGATAAAGCCCGTTATTACAGTTAACAATATCCTTGAGGACGGTAAAGAAGCGAAGTTCGTCATCGAGCCCCTTGAGCGTGGTTACGGAATCACTCTCGGGAACTCGCTCCGCAGAGTACTGCTCAGCTCGCTTCCCGGAGTGGCTGTCACCAGCATCAAGGTCGACGGCATCCTTCACGAATTTTCCGCCCCCGACGGTGTTACCGAGGATATGACCGAGATTGTCCTCAATGTCAAGGGGATCGTTGCGCAGCTCCACACTCAGAGCCCCAAGACGGTCATTCTTGACGTTACCGGACCCTGTGATGCAAAAGCAGGCGATATTAAGAGGGATGCCGATATAGAGATCCTCAATCCCGACCATCATATCGCAACACTTTCCGACGGTGCTCACCTTTTCATGGAGCTTACCTTTGAGAAGGGTCGCGGATATGTTTCTCAGGATCGCAACAAACTGCTGCATTCGGTCCAGGGAAATGCCCCGCTCGGCGTGATTTATACCGATTCCATATACTCGCCCGTGTATAAGGTCGAGTATTCGGTGGAAAACACCCGTGTCGGAAGCAACATCACAGACTATGACAAGCTTACGATGACCGTTAAGACCAACGGAACCATCGATGCCATAGGTGCGGTCGCGCTCGCCGCCAAGTTCCTCAACGAACATCTCATGCTGTTTGTAGAGCTGAATGATCTGGCTGTACAGATGACGATAATCGATCCGAAGCCGGCTCCCGAGAAGGAGAAGGCTCTCGAGATGACCGTTGAAGACCTTGACCTGTCGGTCAGAAGCTCCAATTGTCTGAAGCGCGCCGGCATAAACACCGTTGAAGATCTCGTCACCAAGACAGAAGACGAAATGATCAAGGTGCGCAACCTTGGCAAGAAGTCTCTCGAGGAGATCATACTGAAGCTCAAATCACTCGGCCTTTCGCTTAAGAGAGACGAGGATTGAGCGGCAAACGGCCGGCTCTTCTCCCTTCCGGGAGAAAAGAGATAGGTTGATCAAAACATGTCAGCCGGCCAAATTATTAACGATCCGCCGGAAGGCGGAGGAATGGAGAAAAAAATGCCCGGAGCAAGGAAACTCGGCAGACCCACAGCGCACAGAAACGCGATGCTGCGCGGTCTTGTCACATATCTGTTCAAATACGGCAAGGTCGAAACGACCGAGACCCGAGCCAAGGAAGTGAGCTCGATCGCCGACAGGATGATCACGCTCGGCAAGCAGAATACTCTCGCGAGCCGCCGCGAGGCCCTGGCCTATATCACCGAGGAGAGCGTCGTCACCGATCTCTTCGAGAAGATCGCTCCCAAATACGAGGATGTGAACGGCGGATATACCGCCGTGTACAAGCTCGGTCCCCGCAGAGGCGATGCCGCCGAGATGGCGGTGATCACCCTGGTCCCCACGAAAGAGGAACTGGAGGCCGCGGCAAAGAAAAAGTCAAAGAAGGATAAGAAATAATATCCTTTCAGGCTAAAACAGTTGTGTGGCTGCCCCAAAAGTCAGACTTTCGGGGCAGCCACACGGCTTTCACGGCGGAGAAGCCGTGAAAAAGATTTTTGTATAGTCTCCGGTTCTGATGGATCACGGAGGGAAAAATGCCGCAGGGGTGTCGAACAACTCAAAAACGAGTTTGCCGACATGCCCTTTTTGTTGTTTCGGCGGAAATATCATTTTCCATGAAAAAGGAAAGGGGAGCCGTACCGGGGCCCATAAGGGTGGTACGGCTCCTCTTTCCGCCGGCTTCAAACTGCCGCAGGCGGAAGGCTGAACAGATCAGTTCTGGTCTTCGACTTCGACTTCGACACTGTCGCCGTCGTCGTCCGCGAACCCTTCATCCTCCAGATCCTCGGCGTAGTCGCAGCCTTCGCAGTCAGCTTTCCTGCAGAAGTAGCAGGAAAGGCCGAGTTTCTTGAACAGATAATAGCATCCTGCTCCGACGGCGGCTACAGCGGCGATAATGCCGAGCGTAATGCCTATGATCTTGGCGTAATTGGGCTTCTCGACCTCTTTCTTAATCAAAAACATCCGATGATACCTCCTGAATATTGATACACATTAACTATATCACATTTTGAGGAAAAAATCAAGCTTTTTCGCATAAAAGAGACATTTTTTGATCCTGATTCAACCGGGAGATCCCCAAAGCGGATTTTTGACTTGAAATCGGCGACGGAATAGTATAAAATAATATATGAGATGTAAAAGGCAGTCTGATAACAGCACCGCAGAATCTGCGCTCTGCCGCTCGGCCTTTGCAGTTCTGAAACCTGTTTTCTGCTGACAAACGAAAAACGCCGTTGCCTCGCGGCGGGCTATTATCCGCAGGCTCGCCAAGATGCCCGCGCAGCGTTTTATCAATCATCCTCTTATGACCGCCGGACTGTGCCGGGGAAAGGAGACCGCCGTGACATACAGAGAGGCCTCGGAATTGCTTGAGAAAGCCGGAATAGAAGATCCCTGCTTTGAGGCGGGGCTGCTTGCCGAAAGGTTTAGCGGGGTGAAAAGGCATGAGCTGCTCTGGGACCGCGACCGGGAGCTTCCGGGAAGACGGTTTGCCGGTGCGGTCATGAGGAGGGCGTCAAGAGAACCGATCCAGTACATACTCGGATCCTGGGCTTTCTACGGGAGGGAGTTCTGTCTCAACAGAGACTGCCTCATCCCGCGTCCGGACACCGAGACCGTCGCAGGTGAGGCGGTGAGAAGGCTTCCGCGCGGGGCGCTGTTCTGCGATATCGGCACCGGTTGCGGGACCCTGGCGGTCACCGTCCTCTGCGAAAGACCCGACTGTTCCGCAGTCGCCACCGATATATCCCTCCCTGCACTCCGTGCCGCAAGGATGAACGCGAGGGCCCTTGGAGTCAAAGACAGGTCGGTCTTCCGTCTTTGCGACGTTTTTTGCGACACTGCCTGCCTGCGCGCCTCGCCGGCTTGCGGGTTCGACGCCGTGATCTCGAACCCGCCCTACATACCGTCGGGAGAGATCGGTTCTCTCGCGCCCGAGCTATCCTTCGAACCGCGGGCCGCTCTTGACGGCGGCAGGGACGGACTGGACTTCTACAGGCGTATCCTCTCTCTCTGCTTCGGAGAAGGAGCCTGCGGAAAGCCTTTTCTCAGACCGGGAGGCCTGCTCATATTCGAGGCAGGCGCGGGCGAGGCCGAGGCGATCGCCTCGGAAGCCGGGAGGTTCGGAGCTGAATCAGAGACGGCGAAGGACCTGGCGGGTATCGACAGAGCCGTGATCCTTTACAGAGCCGGATCCGCAGCCGGGAGCTGAAAAGGGCCTAAATCCGGCTTTGGGTGAATTCCCAAAGTAAATTCCACAGTTGTAAAGGGGTGGCGTTTACCGTGGGAAAGCAGTGGAATTAAGTCTGAGAAAAGAGAGAAGGAAGGCACAGAAAGATCTTTATTGATGGTCTGAAGAGTGGAAAACAGACAG